>ENA-OQJR01000168-OQJR01000168.1-human-gut-metagenome-genome-assembly--contig:-NODE-168-length-19918-cov-2.997928_pt1 | contig 19918 bp, 22 predicted proteins | sample MGYA00242614_ERZ504781 | MGnify/ENA primary metagenome ERZ504781 (study PRJEB26092, sample SAMD00036365) | human gut metagenome | host: Homo sapiens | study: EMG produced TPA metagenomics assembly of...
GGGCATCCTGCTTCCAGGCGGAGCTTTTCTCCATGATCAGCTACCTGTAATAGTGAACACTCAGTACAGTGCTCCTTTTTTATTTTATCTAAAATCAATTCCATAAAAAACTCCAATCTTTTCAGAGTGTGTTTGAAAAATCATTCCCGCAATCTGTACGCCCCACTTTGCGGTATATTTTGTTCGAATTCGGTTGCCGTAGCCCGTTACGACGCCCTCATTCGGACAAAATCTTCCGTAAATTGTGACGCACATCTTGCGAAAAGCATTTTTCAAACACGCTCTGGAATCAAACAAACTGACCCTTAAAAAAACATTAAATCTGGCTATATTCATATATCCACTGTGATGCTATATTAATACAAAGCATAAAAGAAAGCAAGAGGAATAAAAAATTGAAAAAAATTGCAGTAATTCATGATCTGTCCGGCTTGGGAAAATGCTCTCTTACAGCAGCGATTCCTGTAATTTCCGCCATGGGAGTCCAGGCTTGTCCGCTACCCACCGCAATATTGAGTAATCAGACAGGATACGGATCTTATTTCTGGGATGATTATACAGACCGGATGGAGCTGATCATGGATGAGTGGAAAAAAATGGGATTTACACCGGATGGTGTTTATACAGGATTTCTGGGAGACGCCAGACAGGTGGATCTGATCCTGAAATTTGTAGATATGTTATGCACAGAGGGAACACATATCCTGGTTGACCCGGTTATGGGAGACAGAGGGGAAACATACAAAACCTATTCAGAGACTCTCTGTGAAAAAATGCGGACTCTGGTCAGAGAAGCTACAGTGATCACACCGAACCTGACAGAGGCACTTCTTCTTCTGTATGGAAAAGAAGGAATGAAAGAAAGGATGAAAGCACTTTCTGATATGGAAGAAACACAGCTGCTTAAGGAAATAGAAACATCTGGCAGAGAACTGACTCAGCGTTTTGGACTGGAAGCAATTGTGATCACAGGAGTAGAGGTGTCCGGCAGTGACGGCAGAGCACGAATGGGAAATCTGGTTCTGGAAAAAGAAAAAGCAGACTGGTGTTTTTCTGTAAAAGAGGGCGGCAGCTATTCCGGAACAGGAGATCTTCTGGCATCTGTCCTGAGCGCAGGAATGGTGAGAGGAATTCCCATGAAAGCATGTGTGGAGAAGGCGGTTGAATTTCTGAGCGGAGCTATTCACGATGCAGTGGAAGAAGGTACTGACAGAAATGACGGAGTCTGTTTTGAAAAATATTTGGGGATACTGACACAGATATAATACAGGAAATCGCAAATATTGTTTTAGCCGAATTATATCGAAGCGGAGAGCTTATCCGATTAAATCATAATTATGAAATTACCGGACATTTAAATAAAATATATAACAGGAGGGACCATATTATGTCTGAATTAACAGCAAAAGAAAACATCAGAACAGCTGGTACAGTGAAAAGGATCACAGCCACAGCGGTAATGGCAGCACTGACTACTTTAATGACAGCTTATATCTTCCACATTCCGGTAGGGGTGAACGGAGGATATGTACATCTGGGTGACACTATGATCTATCTGGCAGCAGCATTTCTGCCATTACCTTACGCATGTGCGGCAGGAGCGATCGGAGGTGGACTGGCAGACCTTCTGACAGCACCTGTATGGGCGCCTGCAACCATAATCATTAAAATGTTGATCTGCCTTCCGTTTTCTTCTAAAGGAACAAAGCTGGTCACAAAGAGAAATGTAGTTGCATTATTCCTTGCATTCGCCATCTCAGCAACAGGATACTATATTGCAGAAGGAATTATGTTTGGATTTACAGCATCCTTCTTTACTTCTGTCAGCGGAAGTATTGTACAGTCAGGGGGAAGTGCCATTATGTTTGTGATCATCGGTACTGCACTTGATAAAATCGGATTTAAGACTAATATTGCGAAATAATAGGAAAAATAAAATAACTGAAGTTAACCGGATCAAGTAGCGAAGCGGATGATTTTATCCGCTTGACACTGAGGAGAATATAAAATGACAACAGATATCATATACAGATATAAAAACCAGGTATATTTTAACATTACCAATAAATGTCCATGCAGATGCACTTTCTGCATCCGAAATACAGAGGATGCCATCGGTGAGGCATCCAATCTCTGGTTTGAACATGAACCTGCATTGGAAGAGATTTATAAAGCCATTGATGAGTTTGATTTTTCAGACTGTAATGAAGTGGTTTTCTGCGGATACGGAGAACCGACCATGGCTCTTGAGAACCTTATAGCAGTAAGCAAATATATCAGGGAAAGATACCCATTCCGGATCAGGCTGAATACCAACGGCTTATCTGATCTGATTCACAAACGTTCTACTGCAGAAGAAATCTGTCAGGCTGTAGACAGTATATCCATCAGCCTGAATATGCCGGATGCAGCTTCCTACAATGAAGTAGTCCGTCCTGCATATGGCGAGAAATCCTTTGATGCCATGCTGAAATTTGCAAGAGACTGCAAGCAGTATCTTGATGATGTACGCTTCACAGTTGTAGATGTGATCGGCGAGGAAAAAGTAGAGCAGAGCAAAATCCTGGCTGCTCAGAATGGGATTCCGTTAAGAGTAAGAAAATATTCACCGTGATACAGAATAGAAAATTTCTGTTTTTGACTTTTGAGTTTGTCTGAAAACTACAGCAGTCATGCACCTTACCGTGCGTGGCTGCTTATTTTTTATGTTATAGGAAATTACTCCGTAATGTTTCTATAACATAAAAAGCCTTCCGGGCAGGATGAAGTCCCCTTCTTCGAAAATTGCAAAAAGTAATAAGTAATAAGAGAGTGCACTTGACATATGATATTCTTTATACTATATTATATTTAACAATTAGGTTAAATGTTAAATGAAAGGCTGTGATGAACTTTTGGGATTACAGGATACATTGAAAGCACTGGCAGATCCAATACGACGTGAGATTCTAAATTTGTTAAAGGGCGGACGGCTTTCAGCAGGAGAGATATGTGAACATTTTTCAGTGACGGGGGCGTCTATATCCAGACATCTGGCAATATTAAAGGATGCTGATCTGATCAGGAGCAAAAGGGAAGGAAAATTTATTTATTACGAACTAAATACTTCTGTATTGGAGGATGTTATGTTGTGGATCACAGACTTAAAGGGGGTATCGGATTATGAAGGAAATGATTAAAAAATATAAAGGTACATTGATCTGTTCTGTACTGGTAATGCTTGCAGGAATTTTGGTGGGTTTTACGATGGCGCAGAGCATATGGATAAACGTGTTTTTTGTAGTGACAGATTGCATACTGGTGACAATCATCTTTTATGACAACAGGAACAGACAGCAGAGCAGTAAGGTTATAGGGATGGTCATATGGATGATACCTGTTACCGCGTTAATCTATAATGGTATGGCAAGACTGATCAATATGGATGCGGATAGTGAGAATCTGTTTATGGCAGTAATTTACTTTGGAACAGGATTACTGTTTATGATCATAGGAAATTATTTGCCGAAGGTGAAACAGAATAACACCATAGGAATCAGGGTTGTATGGACACTGCAGGATGAAGAAAACTGGAGTGCAACTCATAGATTCAGTGGAAAATTATGGGTGGCATCAGGTGTCCTATGTATGCTTTGCGGCCTTTTTGGAGAAAGCATTGCTGCTTTGATTTTGTATATTGTGAGCATTATGGCTGCTGCAATTGTCAGTATTCTTTATTCTTATCTTTTTTATAAGAAAAAAATGGCAGCCGGAGAAAAATTAAAAATCCGGTATAACAAGAAGACAATCGTGATATATATAATAGTATCAGTTTTTGTCATAATATTTACTATATGGACTTTGTTCTGGGGGAGTATTGATATTAGTTTTCATGATAATGATTTTACTGTTGAGGCACAGGGATGGAGTGATTATACAGTGGATTATGGGCAGATTGACAGTATCTCATACAAAGAAAATTTATTTCAAAATGGGAATGATCGCAGAACAAATGGTATGGGAAACCTGAAGTATGGTATGGGAAATTTCAGAAATGATATTTATGGAGATTATATCCGCTACACCCATGCATCCTGCCACTCATATGTAGTTATGGATATAGGCGGAAAAATATTGGTGGTAAATGGCGCAGATGAATCAGAAACAAAGAAAATTTATGACACCCTCAGAGAGAAATGTCAGATGAATTAGTGCGTATTTCACCGAATCAGAAAAGAAGCAAAAATAACAGGCATTGCGGTTACGAATCGCAATACCTGTTATTTTTTGATGCGATTGCGGGTATCATGGAACCATGAAGGTGATTTCTATGATAAACAGACAATTCTACATCGATAAGATTATGGCATACATTGATACGCCTTGTGTAAAAGTGCTGACTGTCTTTATACAATCTTAATACGGAATCATAGACTTTTATACTATCTTTGAAAGCAATTGTATATAATAAAACGCATTATGAAGATATTGCTATAGAATCATTAGTAAGGAGTTATGATCATTTATGCCGGAAAAAATGTGTAAGAGAAAACACCTGACGTCTTTTCAGCTGATTATTCTGGGATTTGCAGGTGTGATCCTTTTGGGAAGCATTTTGCTGATGCTTCCGGTTTCTTCTTTGGAGAAAGTGCCGACGCCATTTCATGAGGCACTTTTTACAGCCACTTCGGCAGTATGCGTTACAGGGCTTGTAGTAAAGGACAGCGGAAGTTACTGGTCTGTGTTCGGACAGACAGTTATTCTTGCGCTTATACAAATAGGTGGACTTGGAGTAGTAACCGTAGCGGCAGCGGTTTCGCTTCTTTCAGGGAAAAAAATATCTCTCATGCAAAGAAGTACAATGCAGGATGCAATTTCAGCACCTAAAGTTGGAGGAATTGTCAGACTGACAAGGTTCATTTTAAAGGGGACTCTTTTGATTGAAGCAGCAGGAGCTATGTTATTGCTGCCGGTTTTTGCATCGGATTATGGCTTAAAGGGAATCTGGATGGCAGCCTTTCATTCTGTTTCTGCTTTTTGTAATGCAGGATTTGACATTCTGGGAACAGCAGATAATGCCTTTCCGTCTTTGACAGGGTATTCTGGAAATGTCCTTATAAATGTGGTAATCATGCTGCTGATCATCACAGGGGGAATCGGTTTTCTCACCTGGGATGATATTTATAGGAATAAAATGAATTTTAAACGTTACCGCATGCAAAGCAAGATTATTCTTATGACTACTGTATGCCTGATTATTTTTCCGGCAGTTTTTTTCTTTGTCTGTGATCTGAAAAACCTGCCTGTGGGAGAACGCCTGTTAGCTGCCATGTTTCAATCGGTAACTACAAGAACTGCCGGCTTTAATACCATAAACATTTCAGAGATGAGCGAGGCATCAAAAGCGGTTATGATACTGTTAATGCTGATCGGTGGTTCGCCGGGTTCTACAGCAGGAGGAATGAAAACAACTACTTTTACGGTACTGATACTGAATGCAATTGCGACGTTTCGCAGTCAGGAAAATGCAGGGGCTTTTGGTCGGAGACTGGAATATCATGTGATAAAAAATGCAGCCACAGTAGCCATGCTTTATTTTACATTGTTCTTTTGCGGAGGTGTTGCAATCAGCGTATACGAAGATCTTCCACTTTTGGATTGTCTGTATGAAGCAGCTTCAGCTGTGGGTACGGTAGGTCTGACCTTGGGAGTCACACCGGGACTTCATGTTTTTTCACAAGTTGTGCTGATCATACTGATGTATCTGGGACGCGTAGGCGGCCTGACCCTGATTTATGCAGTATTCTCAGGAAGAAACAAGGGAAATGCAAAGCTTCCTCTGGAGAAAATTACAGTTGGATGAGAAGGAGACAAGTAATATTATGAAGAATGTATTGATTATTGGACTTGGAAGATTTGGAAAACATATTGCCATGCAGCTGAATCAGCTTGGGCATGAAATTATGGCAGTCGACTGGAAGGAAGAAAGGGTGGATAAAGTGCTTCCGTTTGTGACTAACGCCCAGATTGGGGACAGTACTGATGCGGAATTTTTACAATCTCTTGGGATTGGAAACTACGATATCTGTTTCGTGACCATCGGAGGAAGTTTTCAGAATTCTCTTGAGACCACTTCCCTTCTGAAAGAACTGGGAGCAAAACTGGTAATATCCAGAGCTGAACGTGATGTTCAGGAAAAATTTCTCTTACGCAATGGTGCAGATAAGGTGGTTTATCCGGAAAAGCAGGTTGCAAAATGGGCATCTATCCGTTACACAGATGATCATATCCTTGATTATATGGAGGTGGATGCTTCCCATGCGATTTTTGAGGTAGAAGTGCCAGAGGAATGGACTGGAAAAACTGTAGGCGGACTGGATATCAGAAAGCGTTACAATATTAATATTCTGGCAGTAAAAAATGAAGGAGAATTTAATATTGCAATTTCTCCGGATACGTATTTGGAAGAGAATAGTAAATTACTGGTGCTGGGAGAATACAGAGCTCTTCAGAAGTGCTTCCGCATATAGTACAGCGAATATTAAGTAACTGCTATATTGACTTGTCTGATTTTTCATCTGCGGCGTTGTCGTCAATCGCCGTAGCCACCGCTACGCCTCATTCCTCCGCCTTGCAGCTGAAGAAATCATCCTGCGTCAATATAGCAGAAACTTAATTTTCGCTGTACTAGTTAAAAAAGATTTTTGACCACAACACAGCCCCATGATATAATTTTCAAAACAGTAAAAAAGGTGGGGGACAGGATGAATTTAAAAAATGTGAATCATCAGAAACGATCATTCACATGGTCTATGGAAAAACCGTCTGCAAAGGATTATTTTCTGACGGTATTTATATTTGTGGTATGCACTTTAATTGGTCTGTTGTTTCAGAAACTGAATTTTACGGATACGAATATTGTAACCATATATATTCTGGGGGTTTTGCTTACTTCGATTGTGACAGATGGCTATCTTTGCAGTGTGGCAGGCTCTTTCTTAAGTGTATTTTTATTTTGTTTTTTTCTGACAGAACCAAGGATGTCTTTCAAAACCTATGCGGTGGGTTATCCGGTGACATTTTTCATAATGCTTATTTCATCCGTACTTACGGGAGCACTTGCAGCAAAGCTGAAAACACATGCAAAGCTGTCTACACAGCTTGCCTTTCGTGCACAGATTCTGTTCGATACAGACCGTCTGCTGCAAAAGGCAAAAGGAGAAACAGAGATTCTTGATGTCACCTGTACACAGCTTCTCCGTTTATTAAACCGCAATATTACAGCATATGTAGTAGAAAATGGAACTTTATCAGAGGGAAAGCTTTTCTCCGGGGAAAAAGAGGACACAGAAGATTTTTTGATACCAGAAGAGCAGCAGATAGCCAAATGGGTCTGTGAAAACAGACAGCATGCCGGTGCGTCCACACACCATTTTCCTCAGGCTAAATGTTTATATCTGGCAATCCGGAGCGGGGATAATGTTTACGGCGTGATCGGGATACCATTGCAAAAAGAAACACTGGACACTTTTGAATACAGCATCCTGTTGTCTGTAATAAATGAATGTGCGCTTGCAATGGAAAATGCGAAAAATGCATTGGAAAAAGAAAAAAATGCAGTTATGGCCAAAAATGAACAGCTGCGGGCAGATCTTCTTCGGGCGATTTCGCATGATCTTCGTACGCCGCTTTGCTCCATTTCCGGTAATGCAGATATGCTGCTTGGCAATAGTGACCGTCTGGACGAAGCTACCAAACATCAGATTTATAGCGATATCTATGATGATTCTGAATGGCTGATCGGAGTTGTGGAGAATTTGCTTTCCATTACCAGACTGAATGACGGAAGACTGAAATTTAAATTTACAGACCAGCTTCTGGATGAGGTGATTGCAGAATCCCTGAGGCATATCAGCCGGAAACATGATGATTATAAAATTGTGACAGACTGTGAAGAACTTGTTCTTGCACGTATGGATGTACGTCTTATTATGCAGGTTCTGGTAAATTTAGTTGACAATGCAATAAAATATACACCGCCGGGTTCTGTGATCTGCATTCGGGGAACGAAAACAGATGGGAAAGCGCAGATAAGTGTGGAAGATAATGGCCCGGGAATTCCGGAAGAAATGAAGTCACATATTTTTGAGATGTTTTATACAGGGAAAACAACAGTTGCGGATAGTCAACGAAGTCTGGGACTTGGACTGGCACTTTGCCGCTCTATTATAGAAGCACATGAAGGAACCCTGGTTCTGACAGATAATAATCCTCATGGATGCAATTTTACTTTTACTTTACCCTTAAGCGAGGTGACATTAAATGAATAAAACATTAATTCTGGTGGTTGAAGATGACAGACCCATACGCAATCTGATCGTTACTACATTAAAAACACATGACTATAAATATCTGACTGCAGAAAACGGATCTTCAGCCATTCTGGAAGCTTCGTCCCACAATCCGGATATTGTTCTTCTGGATCTGGGGCTTCCTGATATGGAAGGGGTAGAAGTGATAAAAAAAATCCGTACCTGGTCGAATATGCCGATTATTGTGATCAGCGCCAGAAGTGAGGACACAGATAAAATAGAGGCGCTGGATGCAGGAGCGGATGATTATATTACGAAACCGTTCTCTGTTGAGGAATTACTTGCGCGTATCCGTGTCACCCAGAGGAGACTTGCGGTTATGCAGAGCGGAGAGCAGATAGAAAGCTCTGTTTTTGAGAATGGTGGATTAAAGATAGACTATACGGCAGGTTGTACATATCTGAAGGGAGAGGAATTGCATCTGACACCTATAGAATATAAGCTGCTCTGTCTTTGTCCCGCAATGTGGGAAGGTATTGACACATACCTATATTACCCAGCAGATTTGGGGACGATGTTCGGATAATGATGTTGCTTCTCTCAGAGTTTTTATGGCAACATTGCGGAAAAAACTGGAAGCCTGAGAAAAATGGAGTACAATACATCCAGACACATATTGGCATTGGGTATCGCATGCTTAGAATTGAGAGTAAAAAGCTAGTACATCGTTTCGTAAATAACTATACCAATCGCGTAGGATGCGGATTCGAGTGTGCAGGTCTAAAAACGCAGGCGTAGCGGGCTACGCTGAGGCTTTTAGACCTGTGCACTCGGATTTGCAGACAAGTGAGTGGTATAGTTATTTCGAAAACGATGTACTAGATACGGAGTATGTCACAGAGGATATCGCCTAACCATCTGATTTGATGATACAGCAATATCTTATTTTTATAGCAATCCTCGTAAATAATGCATTTAAGAGGATTGCTATAGATTTATTTCTTATAATATAATAAGAAGGAACCCTCCCAATATTAACAGCAATGAGGAAACAACTGAAAAGATCTGGGCTCCTATACCTGGGATGCCGCCCTGTTTGATCGCTTCATCGCGGTCAAGTTTATTTTTCATCAGATTCTCTGTGATTCCGGGTGCGGATTTGAGAGTCTGTCCGTCCTGTATGCCGATAGCAGTTACGGTTTGCCCTGTTTCGAAATCAGCAGCAGAATAATAATAACGAACATCATATTCTTTATGTGAACGTGTCGTCTGGTTCGATGGTTCTATAAAATGCTTCTGTGTATAGGTGTTATCCGGTACATATGTATAACCGGCAGATGATAATGCTGCCTTGTCGTAATCTTCCCAGGTTTTGGTCAGCATAATATCATCAATAAAATCCTGCGAAAGTGCATAATTTCCAATTTTCCCCTGGCCTGATACCGGCATGCTGCTGAAAGATGAATTCCATTCCAGAACGCCATATTTCTTTTCGTCGTCAGTCATTGCCTCCTTCTTTTTGGAAGAAGATTTTGTTAATTTCATTGTCTGTTTTGAACTTGAAATGCGGATGCTGTCAAAGTCCAGTCCAAGCTCATCATCATGTGCCGGTTCAGTCAGCTCAAATGTGCCGCATACAATGACGGTTTTTCCATCGTTTTCCGGGTCGATCGTATCTGCTGCATCAACGTAAACTGCGTCTTTCAGAGCTGCTTTTGTTTTGGGGTTATCCACAAAGATCATCTTTAAAGCAGATACAAAAAAGAATATTCCGATTATTACAAGGAGAATCCCTCCTGCTTTCTTCAATATCTTCATAAATTTCATCACCTTCCCTTTTTATAAAAAACAAAATCTCATGGGAGCATATCCGTTATTCACCGAAAACCGTTTTCAGATCTTCAGGTGTCATAAAATCTCTTGCAGACTCATCTATCCAGTAGATATCGTTGCCTTCATAATACCATGCCCAGTCCTCTCCAAATGGAAGGGACATAAAGAATTCGTCTAATTCCTTTCCACATTTATCAATGGTATCCTTTGTAAAATAAATTTGCGAAAGATATTCAATTCCTCCGAAGGTAGTTTCATATATTTCTTCACCAACGTAAAACTCAGGAAGAGATTCCACAGAATCAAAGGATTCCATATAAATGCCCTCCACTCTGCTGCCTGCCAAAATGGCGTCTCCAATTTTCTTTATTGTAGACGGCAGATAAATATTGATCCACCATGGTATTTCAGTATGAACGGCTGGATCGATGATGTGATCTGCATATCTGGCAGCCATTTCTTTGTCCATGAAAACCCAATGCTCCGGCGCATCATAAGTATCTCTTGAACCGGCACCTTGAAATGCACTTTCCCCAATTTCTTCTACGCCTTCTTCTATATGGATTTCATGTAAATTCATCATATCACCAAAAACGTTCGTACCAATAACTTTCATGCTTCCCGGAACTGTCAGTTTTTCAATTGATGTCTTGCTGAATGCTTCAACACCAACTTCCTCCAGACCGTCAGGTAACTCTATTTTCGTAAGAGAAGAACAATCTTCAAATGCATAATCCCCCAGATATTTTAATGTGGATGGCAGGGTAACTTCTTCAAGTGCTGCACAATTTGCGAATGCGCCTTTATCGATCCGTTCTACTGCTGATGAAATAACTACTTTCTTAACATCAGCACAATTGTAAAATGCATATTCGCCGATTTCTTTAACTTCTATTCCCTTGATCACATCTGATATGATCACTTCCGGATCAGTTCCTTTGTATTTCTTCAGAACACCATCGTTACTAATATCAAACGACCTATCTATTTGTATTTCTTCTGCCGTTGGAATATTTACATCAATTTTCATAGAATTCAGTACGGTCTGAAAATTCTCGCCCTGGGCATAATCCCACAGTTCTTCTTTTGACTAGTTCTTTTAAAAAGTAAAGCTCTATACACAGACAATGCTCTTTGGTAAACAGAGTATTGAAAGAAAGTTTATGTGATACTGGTGAATATGCACCGTAGAAAACAGTTTTTCCTGCCTTGAATTCTTTTACCAGACCATCTGCTTCTGCAGCTTTAAACCGCGCCTGAATCTCTTCCTGGTCATCCCGGTTCACACCAGCACCACGTCCACAGCCAAGTAATGCATTATAAACGGGATCATATCCATTCATAGTAGCCGGATGGATTGCAAGAGATCCCTTCTCCTCCGTACCTCTGTTAAAAGATACCAGAAGATGTTGCTCAGCAGACGTAGGAATTATTTCCCAAAATGCAGGAATTTCCAGTTCAACTCCGTCAATAGAAGCTGCAATGGTAGAGCCGCCTTCTGCAAATGTCAGATTCTCTACAAAGCGGCGTGTCTCTTTGGTGTCAATATCCGAAACATCCGGATATTTTTCGCGAGTTGCAGTTTGATCCTGAATATCTCTGGATAATGATTCTTTCAGCGAAGTATACGCATAAAACTGTTCCCGATCTAAAGAGCCGGCCTCATCCAGTCCTTCCGGTGTTGTAACTTCCACCAGAATTGCATTATACCCCTCAATCGCAGTCTGGTCATAGTTGATAATTTCAACAATATGGGGGTACGCCGTAATAAATGATTCATATGCGCTTGCTTTTTCTACATCCAAAGCCCATGTATAACGTTTGTACTTATAGCCTGAATTTCCATAGTCCCCTTCTTCAATGGAAACGGAGCTTAAATTTTTATCTTTTACTTTCGAGCCATCTTCTCCAAAAACATTTGTCAGATTATCATATACACGAATTTTCCTGTCATAGGTAAGCGGATAGAAACGAATAAGCCATTTTTCATCAGGATCTGTAAATATAAGACCTGAATCTGTTTTCTCCGGTTTGATATCCCACAACATACCTGGAATCTGAATGGTAACTCCGGCTTCCTCATAATCATAATCTATATATTCAGGAATCGGGGTCGGTGTGGGAGTCGGCGTTGAAGTTGGTGCCGGTGTTTCTGTTGGTTTCGCAGTTTCTTCTTTCACCACCGGTGTTTCTTCCGGTTCAGTTTCACCGCAGGCAGTCATACCTGTAATTGCCATAGTAAGACCTATAAAAATCCCTGTCTTTTTGCACTTTCTGTTCATAGAAACCCTCCTTTCTTGTTCGGGACCCATATGCATTTCATTATCCCGGGAAATTCGTTTACATACGTATTCTATCTATATCTATATTATACCATTTTAATTCGTTTGCCACTGTCACTTGCGATAGTAACAGGTTGCATTATTTTCTGGAATTACAGTAGGATTCATGCTATTATAAACAGTAAAGAGTATCCGGAAATCCGGGAAAAACTTTGGAAAGAAGCATTCTGGAGTCAGAGTTTCTGCCTTTTGACGGCAGGAGGCGCACCATTTGAAGTAATCCGTCAATACATCGAAACCCAGGGAGAGAAAAAGCATTGAACATAGCATATCGTTTCCGGATCTATCCAACAGAAGAACAGAAGATACTTCTGGGAAAAACATTTGGCTGCTGCCGTTTTCTGTATAACCAGATGCTTAATGACAAGATCCGGGAGTATAAAAAGACGAAAAAACTGTTAAAAAATACACCAGCCATGTATAAAAAGGAGTATTCATTTCTGAAAGAAGTAGATTCGCTGGCACTGGCAAATGTTCAGCTTCATTTGGAGAAAGCATATAAGAATTTTTTCCGTGATCCCAAGGTTGGATTTCCACGTTTCAAGTCAAAACATCACTCCAAAAACAGCTACACAACAAATGTAGTCAACGGAAATATTCTGGTAGAAGATAAGCGGATCCGGCTTCCCAAATTAAAATGGATCTCCATGAAAAAACACAGGGAGCCTGCAGAAAACTGCTGTCTGAAATCAATGACAGTCAGTATGGAGCCGTCAGGAAAGTATTTTGCAAGTCTGCTGTATGAAGGATACAGCTGCGAAAACCAAGCAGCAGATGAAGATTACAGCAATGCCAAAATACTGGGGATTGATTATGCGATGCAGGGGATGGCAGTGTTTTCAGAAGAGATTGAGCTTGAAAAAGCAGGATTCTTCAGAAGAAATGAAAAAAGGCTGGCAAGGGAGCAGCGTAAACTGTCGAGATGTGTAAAAGAAAGCCGCAATTATGTGCGGCAGAAAAAGAAAGTTGCCAGGTGCCATGAAAAAATACGAAACCAGAGAAAGGATTATCTGCATAAACTGAGCCGCAGGATTACAGACCAGTACGATATAGTCGCGGTAGAAGATATTGATATGAAAGCAATGGGCCAGTGCCTGCATTTTGGAAAAAGTGTACAGGATAATGGATACGGGATGTTCCGGAATATGCTGGATTATAAGCTTGCCTGGAAGGGAAAGAAATTAGTAAAGATAGACCGCTTTTTCCCTTCAAGCAAAAAATGCAGTAAAGGCGGAAAGATAAAAAAAGAGCTGGGATTATCCGAAAGAGTATACCGCTGCACGTGTGGAAATGAGATGGACAGAGATCGAAATGCAGCGATCAATATCCGTGAAGAGGCAAGAAGGATGCTGGCAGTATAAACTGTCCATATCCGGACAATAAGTAAGAAAATACGCCCGTGTCCGGGCAAAAAGAATCGCGGGGCACGCGAGGATAGCTTGTAGATACTTGGCTCAGTAGAGTCATTGAGCAAGAAGCCCCCACTTCAAAATCTGGGATTTAAGTGGTGGGAGCATGTCACGGTTTATTCCATTACAGATAAGAGTTTTGATGAAACATTTGGATTTACAGATGCGGAAGTAAAGGAACTCCTCCGGTATTATGGACAGGAAAAATATTATGAGACAGTGAAAGAGTGGTATGACGGCTGCCGGTTTGGAAATGTGGATGTTTATTGTCCATGGGATGTGATCAATTTCTGCAGCGATCATCTGGCAGATCCTGGACTGGAACCGAAGAATTACTGGGCGAATACAAGTGGAAACAGTGTGATCAGTCATTTCATTGACAGTGTGGGAAAACCACAGAAGCTGACCAGAATGGAGCTGGAACAGGAAGGGATTCATACAATTATAAAATATGGAATCGCCTGTTACAGAAAGAAATGTAAAGTTTTGATGAGAATAGATAAACAGTAAACACAGTTTTGACCTCATTACCGAATGCAGAATGAACGGTAATGAGGTCTCGTCATGTTATCCTTTAAAGAAGAAGCTTTTTCCGCGTTTGCAATTGACATCTTAACAGGAAATGATTATGATATTTCTGACAGCGTTTTTTTGCTGTCCGGATATCATATCAAATCAAATACCCTGTTGCCAGTGGGATATTTGATTTGATATGAAATGGCTGAGGAATGGCGAAATACGAAGGAGAGTTAGAGTTATGAGTATTTCCATGATTGGAATTGACCATAATATGGCACCGGTGGATATTCGTGCGAAATTTGCATTTACAAAGAAAAATGCCGGTGAAGCAATGGAAAAAATAAAGAATCAAAATGGAATATATGGATGCGTGATCCTGTCCACCTGTAACCGCCTGGAGGTCTGGGCAAGTGTGGATGATGAGGTGGATGTCTGTCTTTATGACTGCCTCTGCAGGATAAAGGGAATTACTGAGGATTCTTACAGACAATATTTTGTAGAGCGTAAGGATCAGGAGGCAGTTGAGCATCTTTTTTATCTTACCAGTGGTCTGAAATCACAGATCATAGGGGAGGATCAGATCCTTACACAGGTGAAGGATGCCCTGAATCTGGCAAGAGAGAATTTTGCGGCAGATGGTGTTTTGGAGGTTCTGTTCAGAATGGCTGCCACAGCAGGAAAGAGGATTAAGACAGAGGTTCCTTTTTCCCATGGAAATCCGTCAGTGATCCATCAGGCCATCGGATTTCTGGCAGAGAAAGGGTATTCTCTCAGGGATAAGACCTGTATGGTCATCGGTAACGGTGAGATGGGTAAGGTGGCTGCTCAGGCTTTGCAGGAGGCAGGTGCAGATGTGACAGTGACCATCCGTCAGTACAGAAGCGGAGTTGTGAATATTCCGCTGGGCTGTAAGCGTATTAATTACGGTGACAGAATGGAGTATGTGCCGCAGTGTGACCTTGTAGTGAGTGCAACTGCAAGCCCGAATTTCACATTAAGAGAAGAATTATTCCAGGGAATCCGGACAAAGGATGACTTGATTCTGATCGATCTGGCAGTTCCCAGAGATATAGAGCCATCTGTTGGAAAGCTTCAGGGGGTCACACTTTATGACATGGACAGCTTCCGTATAGAGGAAGTTCCTGCAGAACTTCAGGAAAATCTGGAGGCAGCAGGCGCGATCGTAAGAGAGCAGATGGATGAATTTTTCCAATGGCTGGATGGAAGAGACCTGATCCCAAGAATTCAGGATATTAAAGATGAGGCAGTCAATGACCTGAATTTAAGGATTGCAAAGATATTAAAGAAAACACCTATGGAAGAGGATGACAGGCAGAATCTGGTCCATGCAGTGGATACGGCAGCAGGAAAAGTAGTAAATAAACTGATCTTTGGTCTGCGTGACAGTCTGAATCAGGAGATTTTCCTTGAGTGTGTGGCAGGACTGGAGAAAATATATGAAGAATAAGCCGTATTTTCCAATGTTTATAGACTTATCAGATAAGAATATCGTGGTTGTAGGCGGCGGAAACATTGCAACTCGTCGAGTGAAAACCCTTTTATCATTCACCAGAAATATCAGAGTCATTGCTCCGAAGGTCACCATGGAGATGATGGAGCTTAGCAAAGCCGGTTATGTAGAGCTGATCACACGTCCGGTGAAGCGTACAGACTTTGCGATGGCATATATGGTGATCGCAGCTACCAATGACAGAAAGTTAAATGATGAGATCCACAGGATCTGCAGGCAGGAAGGCGTTTATGTTAATGTAGCCAGTGACAGGGAGCAGTGTGATTTTTATTTCCCGGGAATTTATATGGAAGAGGGACTGGTGGTGGGCATTACAGCCAGTGGTCTGGACCATAAAAAAGCGCGCAGGATAAGAGAAGAGATTCAGAATGCCCTGGAGAGGGTTGCGCAGGAAGATGATAATGAGGAGGAAAATGATGACTGAGGTGATCATTGGAAGCAGAGAGAGTAAGCTGGCAGTTCTCCAGAGTGAGATGGTAAAAAGTTACATAGAACAGAAAAACCGTGAAGAAAATGCCAGCTCTGAAATAACAGTAAATATCCTGACTATGAAAACAACAGGAGATATTATTCTGGACCGTACTCTGGATAAGGTGGGTGGAAAAGGACTGTTTGTAAAAGAACTGGACAGGGCATTGCTGGATGGTAAAAGCAATCTGTCTGTACACAGTCTTAAGGATATGCCTATGGAAGTACCAGAAGAGCTTCCGCTTCTGGCTTTTTCAAAGCGTGAGGATCCAAGAGATGTACTGGTGCTTCCTGAGGGAGTGTCGGAACTGTATCCGGATAAACCTCTGGGATGTTCCAGCTTAAGGAGAACTCTTCAGTTAAAGAAGCTGTATCCTGAGATGGAGGTAAAGAGTATCCGTGGAAATCTGCAGACAAGACTTCGCAAGCTGGACGAAGGAGAGTATTCCGGGTTGATCCTGGCGGCGGCAGGTCTGAAACGACTGGGTCTGGAAAGCAGGATCAGCAGATATTTTACACCGGATGAGATGATTCCTTCAGCAGGTCAGGGGATTCTTGCTGTGCAGGGGCGTAAAGGTGAGGATTATGGGTATCTGGACGGATACTGTGACAGAGATGCCTGGATTGCAGGAACAGCAGAGCGCGCATATGTAAAATATCTGGATGGAGGATGTTCTTCGCCTGTAGCTGCATTTGCAGAGGTGGACGGAGATGAGATCTTTATCCGCGGTTTATATTACAGTGAAGCTACAGGAAAGTGGCTTACAGGTCAGATCAGAGGTGCAGCGGAGGATGGAGAGAAGCTTGGAACAGTTCTTGCAAAGCAATTGAAATCTGACTGTGAGGGAAGATAAAAAATTTATAAAAAGAAAATTCTTGTGACGCAAAAAGGAGAAGAAACATGGCAGCTGGCAAGGTTTGGCTGGTTGGTGCAGGACCGGGTGATATCGGGCTTTTTACATTAAAGGGCGCAGCGGTTCTGCAGCAGGCAGATGTGGTAGTATATGACAGTCTGGTGGGCGAAGGGGTTCTGGCAAAGATCCCGGAGCATGCCAGACTGATTAATGTAGGCAAAAGAGCAAATCACCATACAATGGTGCAGGAGGACATTAATAAGGTTCTTCTGGAAGAAGCTGAAAAAGGAAATAAAGTGGTAAGGCTTAAAGGTGGAGATCCCTTTCTCTTTGGAAGAGGCGGGGAGGAACTGGAACTCCTTTCTGAGAATGGAATCCCTTATGAGATCGTGCCCGGAGTGACATCTCCCATCTCTGTTCCTGCTTATAATGGGATTCCTGTGACACACAGGGATTTCTGTTCGTCCTTACATATTATTACAGGACATAAACGTGCAGGGCAGGAGTATGATATAGATTTTAAAGCACTGACTCAGACAAAGGGAACACTGGTGGTTCTCATGGGAATTGCAGCACTGGAGGATATCTGCAAAGGGCTTCTTGCAGGCGGCATGGATTCGGATATGCCGGCAGCAGTTCTTCAGAAAGGAACAACAGCAGGACAGAAGCGGGTGGTTGCTACTGTAGGTACCCTCAAGGAAGAGGTGGACAGACAGGGGATAGAGACACCTGCCATTATTGTTGTGGGTAAGGTCTGCTCCCTGGCTGACAAATTTTCCTGGTATGAGAAGCTTCCTCTGGCAGGCTGGAAGGTTCTGGTCACAAGACCAAGACAGCATATTTCAAAGACAGCAGATCTTCTCCGCCAGAAAGGTGCCGAGGTTCTGGAGCTACCGTCTATCTGTACAGTACCTGTGGAGGATAACAGCAGACTGTATGAGGCATTTGAGAAACTGGATACTTATCAGTGGATCATTTTTACAAGCCCTGCAGGTGTGGAAATCTTTTTTGACGAGATGGACAGAAAAGAGATGGATGTGCGCAGCCTGGGACAGGCGAAGATCGCAGTGATCGGTGAAGGAACGAAAAAAAAGCTAGAAAGAGCATCACCTGCTGGCTGATTTTGTGCCAGATGTGTATGACGGAGATACTCTTGGAGCAGAGCTTGCAAAAGAACTTCAGGGAAATGAAAAATCCTGATCCAAGAGCTGAAGCCGGAAATAAAAAGCTAGACAGAACTGACTGGAAGCAGACAGGGGCACAGGTGGATGATATTGCAACCTACACTACTCGTTATGAGAGAGCAGGCTGATCGATGAGAAGAAAGAACTGGAGACAGGAAGTGTGGACTGTGTAGTATTTACCAGTGCATCCACTGTAAAGGGCTTTGTGGAAGGCACAAAGGGACTGGACTATACGAAGGTAAAAGCTGCCTGTATCGGAAAACAGACCAAAGCTGCAGCAGATGCTTATGGTATGCAGACCTGCATGGCAAAGAAGGCTACCATCGAAAGTCTCATAGAGCTTGTGGAAGAGATGAAACAGGAAAACTGATAACTATTCTGCAAAAAATGGAACAGTTATGAGAATTGTTGATAAAAGGAGCAAAAAGACATGGATTTAATTCAGAGACCAAGAAGATTAAGAGGCAGTGAAAATTTAAGAAAAATGGTAAGAGAGACAAGAATGGACAAGTCTTCCCTTATCTATCCCTTATTTGTAAAAGAGGGAACAGGAATCGAAGAAGAGATCCCTTCTATGGAAGGACAGTTCCGCTACAGTGTAGACCGTCTTCCTTTTGAACTGGAACGTCTGCAGAATGCAGGAGTAAACAGCATTATGCTGTTCGGTATCCCGGATCATAAGGATGAGGTGGGAAGTGGTGCGTACGACCCCAACGGAATCGTACAGAAGGCCCTGAGAGAAGCAAAGAAACAGTTCCCGGACATGTACTATATCACAGATGTATGTATGTGTGAGTACACTTCACACGGACACTGCGGAGTGCTCTGCGGTCATGATGTAAATAATGATGCAACACTGGAATTACTGGCTAAGACAGCTGTTTCTCATGTAGAGGCAGGCGCAGATATGGTAGCTCCCTCTGATATGATGGACGGACGTGTACGTGCTATCCGTGAGGCTCTTGATGCGAACGGACATTATGGAGCACCGATCATGTCCTATGCAGTAAAATATGCATCTGCTTTCTACGGACCATTCCGTGATGCTGCAGGTTCTGCACCGTCCTTTGGTGACAGAAAGTCGTACCAGATGGATTTTCACAACCGCAAGGAAGCGTTAAAGGAAGCACAGTTAGATGTTGCCGAGGGCGCAGACATTATCATGGTAAAACCGGCAATGACTTATCTGGATATTGTGCGTGAAGTCGCAGATACCGTCAATGTCCCGGTTGCCGCCTACAGTGTCAGTGGTGAATATGCCATGGTAAAGGCAGGCGCAAAGCTTGGCTGTGTGGACGAAGAAAAAATCGTCTGCGAAATGGCAACGGGCGTTTACCGCGCAGGCGCTTGTGTTTACCTGACATATTTTGCGAAGGAAATCGCTGGGTATATTGAGAAAGGGTATATTGGATAAAGATAGTATTTACCTAAAGAACCATCTCGTAAGAGGTGGTTCTTTTTGCGTTGCGGTTTTCATATCTGCATGA
>ENA-OQJR01000170-OQJR01000170.1-human-gut-metagenome-genome-assembly--contig:-NODE-170-length-19890-cov-3.978698_pt1 | contig 19890 bp, 20 predicted proteins | sample MGYA00242614_ERZ504781 | MGnify/ENA primary metagenome ERZ504781 (study PRJEB26092, sample SAMD00036365) | human gut metagenome | host: Homo sapiens | study: EMG produced TPA metagenomics assembly of...
AGTCAACGTCATGGCATGATTGCTTGGGCAATCACCATACTCCAATCCCTTGGCCTTGTCGAACGTGAATTTCGTACCGAAAAGCTGGTCAACGCGCACGGTATCGCAATCAAAATAGCCATCGCCACGCAACGAGAACTGCATGCAATCACAAGCGAACCAAATCGGATGACCGTCACTGATCTGACCCACAGCAGCCTTCTTGAACACGTCAAGAGGCACGTTCACAAACTCCATATCACCCGCTTCCGCCACATTGGCGGAAAAACGAATACGATACCGCTTGCCAAACGGACGACTCTCCATCGGCACATTGCATAACGTGACCAGATCGTTCACATCCACCGGCACGTACTTCTTATAAAACTCCATCGGAGTGATACCGAATTCACGAATCTGCGGACGCTCATCCTTACCGGTTTTCGCAGCCTTTTCAGACGCCCCCTCCCCCGTGGTTTTCTTCTTGCCGTCATCCTTGTCATCGCTCATACGCGCAAGAAAATCAAAACGCTCCGGAGGCTCACCCAATGCAATCGCACACATGCGATACACCGTAGCCATATCCGCATTCTTCAACGCACGCAACTCATCCAACGACGTTCCAGCCGCATGACGGTCACGCAAATCGGACGCGAACTCACGTAGCTTCGTATTCAAATACTGCTTGAACGCATCCGAACTCTTCGAATTAGCCGACTCCGGATAAGCACTCTTCGGCACCAAACCATACTTGTTCACCAAATCAGCGAACATCTGCCACCAACCACCATCATCGGCCGGACCATAATTAATCGCCTCGAACACACGACTATCCAGCGGCTCATCCAACGTGGCAAGCACATTCTCCAAATACGTGTTCGACTTCTCCATCGCATCCCAGAAAAACAGGTAGGTTTCCGAAAACTCGAAATCCTCCAAATTCCAACGATGCATCAACTCATAACGCAACGTATTAAGCGCCGCAAACATCCAACAACGACCCGACCTACGCTGATTGGTGATACTCCCCTCGCTTCAGCTCGATGGAGAAATCATTCTGCAGCACGCGCTCGCCCTTATAGTCGGTGGCTGCGGCGAGCACACCGGATGATACTGCCGCGTTGGCTGCCACCAGATTGGCGCGGTCAGCGTTGAAGTCTGTGGAATACTGTTTGAGCAGCGCAGGGTCGAGTGCTTTGACGTCACTCATGGTTCATGGTCCTTTCGATATGTTCGATTTCGGATTCTATGTCGCGCAGGCGGCAACGCAGGTCGGATTCCACGTCTACGCCGTCACGTTGCGCTTTGCGGATGATGGCGATGATTTCGTCAGCGTAAGGATGATCGCCATCATGCTGTTCGTCCATTTGACTTGCGCTTGTTGTGAATGCTGTTTCAAGCTGATCGCAATACTGCGATTTGTGTACTCTCGATACGATTTTCGTGGCGCGCGGCAATGCGCCTTGCGCATGGGAGATGCCTTCGAGCATGGACTTGCGATGCTTTTCCTTCTGTTTCATCGCTTCCCACAGTTTCAACGTATCTTGCGCATTTTCCGGTGCTGGCGCGGAAGCGTCGGCAGCGTCGTCTGATTGGAAGACGTGCGGATGTCGGGTGATGAGCTTGTCGACGAGACGATTGCACACTTCGTCGATGCCGAACGGATCCTGCGCATCCACGGCGCACACTTGCGCTTGGAAAACGGATTGCAGCAGCATGTCGCCGAGTTCTTCACGCATGTTGTCGCGATCGTTCGTTTCCACGGCGTCGATGTATTCGTAGGTTTCTTCCAATAGCGGCTTAAGCAGACTCGTGTTGGTCTGCTCGCCGTCCCAAGGGCATCCGCCTGGTTCGTGCAGAATGCGTACGACCTGCTTGACACGGTCCAACGCGCTAGGCGCATCGCGTACAGGGGCAAGTTTCAAACAGTGTTCGAATTCTTCGGGCAACTGATAATCATCATGTGCGGCTTCAGTCATGCCACTGATTCTTCTCGCATGTGCCGACCATGCGATCGTAACCGTTAATGGGCAGATTCCTCCACCCACTGGAGAATTTGGTGCGCTCATGTGCTCGTCAGCGGGAAGAATCTTCCAGTAGCTGGAAGATTCGTGACGTTCACAGTCACCTCAGCGTGCTGGTGATCTGGTCGACGGTTTCGCCGTCTTTGCGTGCGACGGGCTGGAGGATGGTTTCGTCCTCGGATGCGTAGTAGTAGCCTTCGGCGGTGACTTCGGTATCACCGTTCCATGTGTTGTGGGTGGTGCCGTCCACGCCGGCCCAGCGGAGCGTGCTGGTGCCGGTCACGTTCTCGCTGATCGAGCTGCCGTTACGGCTGGTGGTGACCATGTCCGCCACGCTCAGCGTGTAGTTCGGCGGGGCAGGCTGGTATTTGTCGAGCACGATCACGACGATGCTGCGGGTCGAGTCGACGTGGCGTTCCATGATCTTGTCGACGCTGTTCGACGGATCGTCGCTGAAGCCATCGCCGGTGTGATAAGACTGAGATCCAGCGTAGTTGTAAGTGTTCGGTGCGACGTACTTGTACCAGTTGTCCTTCCATATCTTCGCGTCGTAGACGCCGGACCCGTTCCACACGCTGGTGGTGGACCCGTTGCCGGACGCCGCGCCCACGGCCACGACGCGGCAATCGCCGTCGCCCTCGCCCGGATGCCTCTGGCGGAAGCCGGCCACGCATTCCGCGTTCGCGTCGCTCAACGCCTTGGCGGCCTTGCCGGCCGAATCGTCCATGCGCACGCCCCGCGCGGCCATGGCGCGGCTCACGCTGTTCAGGTCCGTCGCGGAACCCCACGACCCCGTCGCGTCGTCCTTGTAGGCCCAGAACTGCGCGGACGAACCGCCACCGCCCGTGCCTCCCTGATCTCCGCCGCCGCCACCGGCGTAGGCGGTGCCCGCGGTCAGACCGCCGGCCAACGTCGCCGTGGCGGCGAGCAGGGCCAGCGTCTTTCGCCTTCCGTTACTGTTCTTGGAACCCAATGTTCCGTCTCCTTTCAGAGATCCATCTGCAGATATTCACCCCACTCCCGGTGGGGTCGGACAGGAGAACAAATCCCGTCCGAACACTTCACATGCCCAGCCGTCGACAAACGTCGATATCGGATTCGTTTCCGTCATCCACCTGCTATGCAACCCGGTTTCGGGCGTGTCGGGTTGGACATTTTCCCGGAAGGCTGCGGATACGAAAAAGGGACCCCGAAGGGTCCCTTGAGAAGAAGAGTCGTCTGAATCAGTGCTGAATAATGTTCCCTGGATGCCAGCTGCCATCCGGCTCTACGCCGTACCCTCCGCTGCTTGGAACGAAGTCGGGCGCGCTGCTGCTGGAACCACCGCTGGTCGAACCCGACGTGCCGCCTGAATACGAGGGCGTGTACGACTGTTGCGGCGCCGAATACGACTGCTGCGTCTGGGCCTGTGCGGCGGCCTGTGCGGCGGCCTCCTCCTCGGCCTTGCGCTGCGCCTCCTCGTCCGCCTTCGTCTTCGCCGTCACCGAGTCGTTGACCTTCTTCGACGCGGCCGCGATCTTGTCCGCATCCCTGGCCTTGACTGCCTTGGACAGTTCGTCGCGCGTCGCCGCATCGGCGACCTTGCCGTCCGAATTCTTCAACAACCGTTCCGCATCGGAAACGGTCTTCTCCAGTTTCGAATCGTTCACGGCCCTGACCGCGTTTTCCAAGCTCTTCTCGTGTTTCCCGTACCAGCCGGTGTTCTTTTCAATCAGGCTGTTCTTCGACTCGTAATCCGCCTTCGAATCGGCCACGCAGGCGACCACGTCAGGCTCGTTCGCCTTCAACGCTTCGGCCAACGCATCCACGGTCTTCGCGTCCGCCACCTGCTTCACGGTGATCTGGGAGGCTGTGGCCGCGTCGCCATCCACCAGCCCGGAATACGAGTCCGCCGCCTTGCGGTAGCTTTCCGACGCTTCCACACACGCCTGTCTCGCCTCGGCCAGCTCATGGTTCGCGTAGGTCTTCCAAACGAACCAGCCGCCACCAGCCAGCACAGCCACGGCCGCGACCGAAGCCACGGCGATCACAGCAGGCTTTCTGCTCTTCTTCTTGTTTTCAGTTACATTCTTTGACCCGGCATCGCTTATATTCGGGTTGGAAACTTCAGATAGTTTTCCCTGCATACTTGTGCTTTCGATGAGTTATGTCACATACGTTTTAGGAAAAGGCGGATGGGAATCGTTCGTTCCCATCCGCACATCATTTTCTAGGATTTTATGGCAAAAACCTACTTGGCGTGGCGTGCCATAAGATCGTAACGGCCGTCACCACGACGCTTCAGCATGAGCGTGGCTCCGGCGGTACCGGCGGCCATAATGGTAAACACGGCGGTCTCCATCACGTCCACGCCCGTGTCGCCAAGCTTGGCCTGCGTGGAGGTCTTCACGGCCGCCCTGTTCGCACTGTTCGCACTGTCCGGAGTATCAACCGTGATGGTCGTATCCTTCGACGGGGTGACAACCTTGTGGGCCTTGTCGTACGCGTCCTGCGCGGATTCCGCGTCGGACTTCGCCGTGGCCAATGCGGTTTCGGCTGTCTTCAGCGTGGCGTTCACTTCAGCCAGAGCAGCCTGGGCGGCATCCACATCGGCCTGCGCGTCAGCCGCCGACTGGTCGGCATCCTTCTTAGCCGACTGGGCGGCATCCAGTTCGGACTGCGCCGCATTCGTGGCCGGGTCGGAAGCATACGCATCATCCACCTTGGATTGAGCGTCCTGCACATTCTGCTGGGCATTATCATAAGCGGTCTGGGATTCGGATACGGCCGTGTTGGCCTTGTCGAGCGCATCCTTCGTCGGATCGGCCGACTGGGTCTGGCCCACCGTCGGATCGGCGGCCGTCTCATCTGCCATGGCGGGCGCGGCCATACCGGCCACCTCGGTCAAGCCTGCGATGGTCGCAACGGCCAGTTTCTTCGGATTCTCCATATTCTCCATTTTCTCCATCCTGTCTCCCGGAGCGTTATGACAGGGGCGCATGCGTCCCCGAATGCACCACCCACCCTACCACTTTAGGGGGGGGTAAGTGTGTCTCGCATCTCGAGATAAACAAACCAATCGCATCTGAGACATACCTCCACCTAGACGCCTTTGCTTCAAGAAAACGGGTTTTACGATCTATTAGATATGGGGGTAATCCATTAGATTAGAGGAATCATACGAAAGGAAATGTAATGAGCTATAGCATTGAGCAGTTCATACTGGATAGCGGCATTACTCGCGCCGAGGTTGATGAGGCTAAAGCTCGGATGTTGGAAAGGATGCATATGTATGGGCTCAAGGAGACGCATAACAAGAAAGCACATGAAAAGGAGGAGCTGGCACTCCGAACTCATCGGAATGCCAGCTCCTCCTGAAAACCGTATCGTCGCCTCATACTCTATGTCTCATAACCATAGGTACACCGCACACCACTACGAGACGATTTTGTGGTCGGCGCGGTAGAGGTCGGGCTCTACGTAGATTTCGAAACGGAACCACGGCAGCGCGGTACGCACGCTTCGTTCGATTTTGTTCACGGTTTCAACATCGTAATCGCGGTCGAGCTTGCTGGTCTGCACCTTGACGCACAGCAGAATGTCATCCTCGGACATATGCACGGTCTGCATATTCAGCAGTCGTTCCACACCAGGCGTTGAAATAACAGCCTGCTCAATCTTCTTGCGCGTATCCGAATCGACGGCCTCACCAATCAACAGCGAACCGGATTTGAACATGAGCAGCAACGATCCCGCAATCAATACAAGACCAACCATCAAACCGCCGAATGCATCAAATATCTCATTATCAAACAGAATCGCAAGACCGATGCCAGCCCCTGCGAATGCCAAGCCGATCAAAGCAAGCGTGTCTTCCATAATGACGGACGCAAGCTCCGCCGACTTGGTACGCCTCCAAAAACGGAACACACCCATATGGGCCACACCCGTGCGCTCCATACGCTCGTTCGCTTCCTTGATGCTTTGATGCAGGCCGTAGCCTTCCAAACAAGCGCTGATAAACACCACGATAAACGCCACCAGCAGTTCCATCTGGTTGACGTCACGCAGTGCGGGGTCTTCGGCAATGGCGAACAATTTCTTCACCGCCTCCGAAGTGGAGAAGAAACCACCGACGAAAAACAGCAGCGTCGCCACTACGAACGAAGCGAGATATTTGGCGCGGTACAGACCGAACGGATGATCGCCGTCCGTCTTATGCTTGGAGAAGCGACCGCCTGCCATGAGCACGATTTCGTTGGAACAGTCGGCGATGGAATGCACCGATTCGGAAAGCATCGCGGACGATCCGGTAAAGAACGCCGCAGCGAGCTTGGCGATGGCCACACCAATGTTGGCTCCGAGCGCCGCTTTTACGGCCGCTCCTTGATGTTCTGCCTCCTGTTGGCGAATATCGTTCGGATTGCTCGTACTACTGTCGTTGGAATCTTGCGATTCGTTCATTGCCTTTCCATTTCTTTCTGGAGTTAATACAAGACATATTCAATCATACATAGGGTGCTGTCATAGGGTGCCACCCGGATTGACACGCTTGCAGGTTCAGCGAAAAATCACTTCCTTGCACAGCGGATAGCCCCACGCGAACTGACATGCCATAGTCAGGAACTTCACCAACACCGCATTCCATCCGAATGCGGAAGGCAGCCATGCCAGCATGATCGAACCGAACAGGTAATTCCAAACCCACAGCAGCATGAACAAAGCCACGCTACGGCCGAAATTGCTGGACGATTTGAACGTGACATTGCGGTTCATCAGGAAGTTGTACGAAGCCGACAGCACGATGGCCACGCCGTTCGCGATGGCGGATGGTACGGAAAGCACATGCAGCAAGGTGAACGATCCGAATTCCACAATGGTTTGCGTTGCCGACACCAACAGATATTTGCCGAGCGTTTTCGGCTTTTTCGATGATTCCTGATTGGAGGATTTCGGATTATCCGACGTACCACTTTGCGCTGCCATTGCCTGCCGCCCGGTCCCATCACTCATATCAACCCCCCACCGAATCATATGTCGTTCAATCGCAAAACACTATAATGCGCCCGTCTCATATTCCCGACGTAATCGTGCATTTTTCTGAAGGATTGACTAGTCTTCCCTAGGTATTTTCACTGACAGCACAACAAGGAGCATCCAATGACGTATTCCCAGAACGCGCCGTTCCGCGCCGACGTGGTCGGCTCATACCTGCGTCCGGCAGAACTCAAGCAGGCTCGCGCCGATTTCGCAGCAGGCAAGATTGACGAGGCCGCACTCAAGGCCGTGGAAGATAATGCCATTACCGAACTGGTCGCCAAGCAGAAGGCCGCCGGTCTGCACGTCATCACCGACGGTGAATTCCGCCGTGGCTGGTGGCATCTCGACTGCATGTGGGGCTTCGCCGGCGTGGAAAAGGTGTCGATGGACAAGGGCTATTTCTTCCACGATGAGGAGACCCGCGCCGAATCCGCACGCCTGACCAGCAAGATCGCCTTCGACCCGGCCCACCCGTTCGTTGAGCATTTCAAGTTCATCAAGCAGTTCGAAGACGACACCGCCATTGCACGCCAGACCATTCCGGCTCCGGCACAGCTGTATGCGGAGCTGTTCCGCCCGGAGAACATCGCTTCCGTGCACGAGTTCTACGGCGACACCCAGAGGGATTACGACGAGCTTGCCGACGACAACGCCAAGGCCTTCCATGGTCTGATCATGGCATTGTATGAGGCCGGCTGCCGCAATGTTCAGCTGGATGACTGCACGTGGGGCATGTTCTGTGATCCGAACTTCAACCAGCATTACACCGCCGATGAGTTCGCCGCCATGCAGGAACAGTATGCCGCCATGAACAACGCCGCCATCGAGGATCTGCCAGAGGATCTGGTGATCACCACGCACGACTGCCGTGGCAATTACCACTCCACGTGGGCTTCCGCCGGCGGATACGCCACTGTGGCCGACGTGCTTTTCGGCAAGGAAAACGTCGCCGCCTACTACCTGGAGTTCGACGATGATCGTTCCGGCGACTTCGAGCCGCTCGCCAAGGTTTCCGGAGATAAGAAGGTTGTGCTCGGTCTGATCACTTCCAAGAAGCCGGAACTTGAGGATCCGGAAGTGATCAAGGCTCGCATTGCCGAAGCGGCCCAGTATGTGCCGCTTGACCGCTTGTGCCTGTCCACCCAGTGCGGTTTCGCGTCTACCGAGGAAGGCAACAAGCTTACCGAAGAGCAGCAGTGGGCCAAGATCGCGCTCGTGCAGTCCGTCGCCAAGGACGTATGGGGCGAGTGATGATCGCACACGCGTAGCGCGCTTGTAAAAAACATATAAGGGGCTGTTTGCCAATCCAATCGTGACTGGCAAACAGCCCCTTTCGTACTGAAGCGAACGAAATCCTACCGCAATCAGCCTTGCATCTGCTCCGCTGCATCGTTGATGCAACGAATCGCATTCAGCGTACGCGGATACCCGATATACGGCATGCACTGCGAAATAACGGCAATCAGAAATGCCTTCTCATTGCCTACGCCCATATTGGCCTTCGCATGAGACGTCAGCTGCGGCTCGCAACCGCCCTGCGCGGCAAGGAAGCACAACGTGATCATTTCACGCTCACGCGTGCTCAAGCCACCGCGCGTGTAGTAGTCGCCGAAGCAGTTGCAGGCAAGCCACTTGTTGATGTGTCGCGTATCTTCGGGGCCGGATTGCGTGAATCCACGCATTCCTTCACCGAAGATTTCGATCTGCTTGTCTTCGCCCGCCCTGGCACGCGTTTCCGGCGTGGTGGTGCCTTGCGGTTCAAGCGGAAGATGCACGTTGGCCGCGCCGAGGAAGTTGTTGAGTTTCTTCAGGAACGGCAGGGTTTTGCCGAAACCACAGTATGCGGTCGCCTGATACACCATTTCCTTGATGGCGATGGACGACAGTCCGGTTTCGTAGGCCACCGGCAGCATCATTTCGAAAGCATCCAAGCCTTGGCATCCGACCAGCACGGCAAGAATGGCCAAAGAGCGGGTTTTGTCATCCAAATCAGGATGATTTGCTCCCGGTTCGTTCACCACTTCGTCATAAGCGAAATTCGAGAAGAATTCAATGAATTCCGGATCGGTTTGCGACAATGTCCTGTCATTATTCCAGAACGAATTCATCCGTTTGTGCAGCTCTTCAAACAAGATTTGCTTCCTTTCGTTTGATTTGCGCTTATTCTATCGTCGGTATATTGCTCAGACCTCACTGATGCGCAGCAGCGACTTTACGGTGCGGCGCTCGTCCATGGCCGCGTACGCTTCCTGAATATCGTCGAGCGTGTATTCGGAGGTGTAGACGATGCCGGGATTGATGTTGCCGTCGAGCACTTCCTTGAGCAGTCGCTGCAGATCGTACGTGCGCACCGGTGCCGGACCGCCGCGCAGACCAACGTTGCGGTAGAACAGTCCTGGAATATCGGCTTCCACGCCGTGCGGCAAGCCAACGCGCCCGACTACAGCGCCCGCACGCGCAACCTTCATGGCAGTGTCGTTCGACAATGCGGACCCTACGCATTCAAGCACGGCGTCGGCACCGTAACCATCAGTCATTTCCAGTACCTTGGCTACAGCCTCGTCGCCACGTTCCTCCACGAAATCGGTGGCACCGAATTCGCATGCGATACGTTGGCGGTCGGCATGGCGGCTCATGGAAATGATGCGGGTGGCGCCCATCAGCTTGGCGGACAGCACTCCGCACAGGCCGACCGCACCGTCGCCGAACACGACTGCGGTGTCTCCCGGCTTGATTTCGGCGGAAGCAGCCGCATGGTAACCGGTCGACATCACGTCAGAGAGGGTGAGCAGCGATGCGAGCATTTCGTCGGAGAAGCTCTTCGCGTCGCCCGGAACGACCACCAGCGTGCCATCGGCCTCGGGAACGCGCAGGTATTCCGCCTGGCAGCCCAATCCCTCGTCTCCGAAATATCCGCCGTGGGGGCAGCTGGATTCGAAACCGGCCTTGCATACCGGGCACTTGCCGCAGCTGAACGGGAACGGTACGATCACGAAATCGCCCGGCTTGGCCACGGTCACGTCGTCGCCGATCTGCTCGACCACGCCGATGGCCTCATGTCCGGCCTGAGTGTTGGGTTCCTTGCTGCCGTCGCGGTAGAACCACAGGTCGGATCCGCACACGCATGCGCGTACCACGCGGATGATGGCATCTCCCCCATCGATGATGGTCGGTTCGGCATGCTCTTCGCATGCCATCTGCTTGATTCCCTTGAAGATCGCTGCCTTCATGAGTTGCTCCTTTGTTATACGAATTGAATTAAGGTAACGTCTGCGATGACGCCTCGACTTATGCGTCAGCCTTGCTACGAATCTGTTTTTTCACTGTTTCGATGACATCGTGGTTTTCCTCCAGAAGTCGTTGCGCTTCGTCGTCATGGCCTTCCGCCACGGCACGCCAATACAATGTTTTAAGGGAAACATAGGCTTGCTGCATGCGGATGCTTTCGGCTTTTGCGGCCAAACGCAACGCCTGCGCGTCCAGTAGCGCCATTTGCCTGCGCGCACCTTCGGTTCCGTCGAAACGGTTTTTCAGATACTCGCGCATGGCGTCAAGCGGCATGCCAGTCGCAGACAAGCAGGAAATAGTGACCAACGATTGAATGTCTTCGTCGGTGTAGGCGCGATGGCCAGAACTTGGGTCACGTGCGATCGGGGCAATGATACCGATTTGCTCGTAGTAGCGCAAAGTGGATTCGGGAAGTCCGGAAATCATGGATGCTTCACGAATCGTATGCCATGTTGAAGTGCTCATACCCTGCACTGTAAAAACTTAAAGTGCTTGAAGTCTAATTGGCGTGTTGCATGCTATCTCATAGCAAAAGAACATGTAATCCTGACAATTAGCTAAGTTGCGTCTGCAAAGCGTAACTTACGTGTTCATCGTAAGGAACATCAGACCACGCTGTTTTGGACGAATGCCACCTCACAACAAAAAGCTCTTATGCTGCTGAGTTGAATGAAATCGTGCGGATTAGATGTACTGGACTGGACCGTACGCCCGGATTTGGAATATTTGTAACGATATTTTGGATACAGGGAAATCCATGATGCGTATTCGGCAAACAACACGTCGTATAATACCTTTCGTCGTTCCTGCCCGAGCCGCGCAGGTCGAGGAACGGCCCACGGCGACTGCCGCGATCTCCGACTCACGGTGCACGGCATCGACCAACGCAAGGATTCATTATCATTATGGCGAAGCCATTCTCTAAAACCGTTATTCATAATACAGACGCGAAGCTGTCGAAGCAGGTAAGGCAGCCTTTGAAAACAAACCAAGGAATACACAAGGCCCTCACATGGCGTGTGGTCGATATCGCGGTCGGCGCGGCGGTCGGCGTGATGTCGGGAGTGATGTTTTGGGTGTTCGACGGCCTGTCGTATGGTCTTTTTCCGTTGATGACTTTGATTCTTCCTGGTTCAGCGGCGCTACTTCATGCTTTGTTCTACTTCCCCGCCACGCTGGGCTCTCTGATCGTGCGCAAGCCGGGAGCTTCGGCCTACGTGCTTTTGGTCGCATCGTTCGTCGAGGTGGTACTCGGCACGAAATACAGTGTGAGCCTGGTGGTAATCGCATTGCTGCAGGCGGCAGCCGCAGAAGCGGTATTCGCACTGTTCCGCTACCGTCGTTGGACGCTCGGCGTCACCATTCTGTCTGCTTTGGCGATTGGAATCGTCTACAACTTCTACCTGCTGTTCTTCTACTATCAGGCATTCACGTTCTTCAGCCCGCGAGGCATCATCGGCACTATTTGCGAGCTGCTTAGCGCGGTGGCATTCGCCGGTTTCGGTTCCTGGGGAATGTATTGCGCTTTACGTAAGTCAGGTGTTCTGTCGCGATTCGCTTCCTCGCATAAGGAACATAACGAAGAAAACGCCTGAAAGTACGTTTGAAAGCATGCCTCGACCATTTTAATTTTTTAATCAAATCTCATCAGTTTTACTGATTAAAAGGACGCAACGCCGGCTGCGACGTTGCGTCCTTTTATGCCATCGCACATAGTGCGATTACTGCGGAATCTTCGAACTCGAAATTCCCGGAATCAATCGGCGGTGATCAGCTCGCTCGAATCCATGTCGAAGTCGGACATGGCAAACGAGCGGATCGCCGGATCCTCATACGTGTTCATGTAATACGTGTTAGTCTTTCCGGAATAACCGCTGGTGAACAGCGTGCGCTCGAACTGGCCGTTGCCCATCTTGGACATGCCTTCAACCATCTGTACGGAGGCCAGCGTGTGGAACAGACGAGACACATTGGCGGACTCGTTGTTCTGCTGTGGATAGTGCGTGTTGGTGTAGGCGACACGTACGAAACGCGACGGCGAACTCACGTCACCGGGAATGCCGTGCATGCTCACGCCGGCGCCCCATGCGCTCAGTTCCGCCTTGCCCCAAGTGGTCGGCTCCGCCATTTCGTTGCTCACGCACATGTAGTTGCGCAGGTTTTCCATATGGAAGTCGAAGGTCGGTTGATTGGTGAGCACATCCACATCGTCATGATGAACATGCATGCCATCAGCCATCTGCTCGATGACGATGCTACGGGTGCCATCGCCAATGAACCAGTGCAGCAAGGACTCCTGCTGGCCGGGCACGACCTGCGAAACGAGCGTCACGTCCTTCAACGCCTCTTCGACTTCGTCGACACTGTCGAAATTGCGTGCCACCCACAGCGGGAATTCGAAAGTGGCGACGTTTTCGGTTCCCTCGACCGGTTCGTGCGCGAAGGAGGCGTATCCGGGGAAGTTCAATCCGGCGATGGCCAAGCCGTGCTCGTTGGCGCAATCGAAATACATGGGGCGATCGGCCATAACCACGCCCACGCCGATCACCGCATTCGGCTCGCTCTTGCCTTTGGCCCCATACGCATAGTCATACCGGTAGCCTCGCGGAGTGACCAGAATGGTCTCGCCGTAGGAGAAGCTCCAGTCGAGATTACGGCCGAAATATGTGTTTCCCTCATCGTCGGAGAAACGAACACCAGTGCACATATGGACTCCCTTCCATGATTTGCCGTGTTTTTCTTGCTTGCGTGTTCATGGTAAACGCCGTTTGCTGGGAAAATCTTAAGTTTTGCCCGTGGAAGAACCTAGTCTGGATATCTACGCATTCTACGACGACCGTGATCCGCTGGATCCTCGCAACCGATAGCAGAGTCTCCGTCAAACGCGCAAATTCGAGGTCTCCTGCATGCGTGTTAGAGAATAGCCCGCCTCCCGAGTCCCCAAAACACCCACCCGCTGGAACAATCCGTACGCCAACTGCCTTCTTGGCGGGAAGGTTCCCCAGTGGGTGGAAGATTCAGGACGTTACAAGCCGGCCAATGCCAGAAACTTTTTGTCGGACTGGATGCCTTGGGTGAGGAATTTGCCGTCCCTAAACAACGCATACGTGGTGACCGGCGCGGGCGTACGTTGGGCGGTCTCTTTATCGGTGATATGAATCGTTTTGAATGGAATATTGTGCTCTTCCGCCGTTTGCCGCACCCGCGGAACCCAATAGCATGTAAACGGGCATTGATCGGTGTAGTAGAGCACGAACCCGTCTTCGTCCACCGCGGGATGCTTGGCGCATTCCTTGAATTTCGGCAGCTCCGCATTCTCTTCAAAAGGCAGGGCCATGAGATTGATGCCGCAATCAGATATGTCGGTCACTTCGAAACCCTTGTAGGACAGAAACCTCGGATCGGCAAGGAACTCTCGTTTGCGACCCTCGGCTGAGAGAATGCAAATGCCTTTGCGCCCCTGCTCTTTGGCGTCTCGGATGCATTCGCTCAGCAGATTACCGGAATGTCCATGACCTTTCAAAGAACCGGCCACCCATAGACAGTTGATATAGATCCACCCGTCCGCATCGATCGGCACCCATGCGTTTTCCGCCGGAATATATTCGATGAAGCATTTGCCTCGTTCCTCGCTACGATAGAAGACGAGACCTTCGTTGAAACGCTGCTTGAGCCACTCTTTTTTCGCAAGGCTTTGCTTGCCGGACATGGCACAGCAGATATGTTCCTTGTCGATGTTCTCTTCAGTGATGTGGATGTAGCTCATTTTTCCTGCACTTCTGAGTCGGGGATGCTGTATGGGCATCTTCGTTGATTCCTCGAATATGACAAAAGCCCTTGATTTCCAAGGGCTTTCAAATGGCTCCTGCGACTGGGCTTGAACCAGTGACCGTCCGATTAACAGTCGGATGCTCTGCCAACTGAGCTACGCAGGAATGCGCTGTGCACAAGACAAAAATACTACACCAAAACTTGTGGATTTCAAATCTTCAGCGTGTCACATGTGTGTTTCGACTTGCAAAACGTTTCCATACGATGCTTTCGGCCTAATCTTACATGGAGATCTTCGTCAACGGCATGGCCGAATCGATGGCGAAATCCGGGTTTGACGGAGCCACTCCCGCTTCGACCAGGTTGACGCCCAGCATGGCCACCATGGCACCGTTGTCGGTGCACAGTTTGAGCTGCGGCACACGCACCTCTACCCCATGCTCGGCCCCGACTTCCAACAGTTTGGCACGAAGCTGCGAATTCGCGGAGAAGCCACCTCCTACAATCAACGTCTTCGAATCGTACTGCTCGCAGCCGCGCATCGCCTTCTTGGCGAGTACAGTCGCCACGGAATCCGCCAGCGACGCGCACACGTCATCGACGGGAATCTCATTGCCTTGCGCCTGCTGTTCCTCGATCCAACGCGCGACGGCCGTTTTCACGCCGGAAAAGCTGAAATCGTACGGATGCTGCTGGCCCGCTTTGCCTTGGGTGAGTCCCTGCGGCACTTTGATGGCATGCGGGTCGCCCAACTGCGCATGACGATCGATATGCGGTCCGCCCGGATAGGGGAAACCGAGCAGGCGAGCGACCTTGTCGAAGCATTCGCCGGCCGCATCATCAAGCGTGGTGCCGACCACGTCGATATGACGTGCGACATCCTCAACATGCAGCAAGGACGTGTGTCCGCCGGACACGATCAAGGCGAGCGTGTCTTCGGGGAACGGGCCGAACTGCAACTGTGTGACCGCAATATGCCCGATCACATGGTTGATGCCGTAAATCGGCTTATTCGCCGCCCAGGCAAGCGATTTCGCGCCGGACACGCCAACGGCGAGGCAGCCAGCAAGTCCAGGACCTGCGGACACGGCGATCGCGTCGACGTCAGACAACGTCATGTTCGCATCGGCCAACGCCTTGGAAACGCATGGCACGAACGCTTCGGCGTGGGCGCGTGACGCAATTTCTGGAATCACACCCCCGTAACGCGCGTGCTCATCCATGGAGGATGCGACGACGTTGGAAATCAGGGTGCGCCCCTGCACTACCGAGGCCGCGGTCTCGTCGCAGGTGGATTCGATGCCGAGTACGATTGGTCCGCTCATTGCTGCTCCGTTCGCTGCTTTGCTTGCTGTTCCGTTTGGTTGTTCTGTTTATTGTTCCGCTGCTGCGAAGCCGACGATCCTCGGCTCAAGGTCAAGGCTCATGGTGTACGCGTCGATGCCTTCGGGCTGGTAGTAGCGTTTGCGCAATCCCATTTTGGCAAAACCGAACCGTTCGTACAATGCCAAGGCCGGAGTATTGTCGACTCGCACTTCAAGCAACATGCGTTTGGCCCCCTGCTCACGTGCCCGCGCAATCAACGCCTCCATCAACGAAGCCGCGATTCCCTGCCGTTGGAACCGTCTGCCGACGCCGATCGTCATGATTTCCGCATCGTCGCCGTCATACCAGAAACCGGCATAGCCGCGCACAACGGGCTGTTGTCTAGCAGAATCGCCTGCAACCGATCCAGCAACCGGCTCATCCGCGGCAACGCAACCCGCAATCCCGCAATCCGCGGTCTTGCCGTCATCATCAATATCGAACAGATACGTGCGTGCTGGCGCTTGGAATTCCTGGCGAATCGACTGTTCGCTCCACGCTCCCCTGCCGAACAGGTCCGCTTCCAAAGCGGCCATCTGCGGCACTGCGATCTGTTCATCGATGCTTGTATGGTCAACGATCATGCCGTATCGTCACTCCGTGCGTTCCGCGCCGGCATGGTTGAGTACATGCTTCAACGGGTTCGGCACCGACACGTCCGGCCTGCGCAAATACAACGGTTCGACCGGCTCCGGATTCACCAAAGACTGTTGCGAAGTGGCGAAGGCCGCGAATCGTTCCAATCCGGACGCGCCCTCGTCGAGCAGCGCCTGATCGCGCACTTCGCCGCCTTCGGGAAGGCTTGCCCACGATTGCGCGTATTTCGCCGCTCCATGGCCGACGACGTCGACCACATATTCCACGTTCGGATCGGCCTGGCGAAGCCGTTCCAGCACCTCGTTGACACGGTTCGCAATCGATTCGGGATAGTCGATATCCATGTCGATCAGGGTTTCCACACAGCCGTCTTCAACGTTTGCGTCATGGTCTTCGCCTGCGCTGCCACCGGCCTCATAGCCGCTGCCATCCAACAATGTGAAATACAGCTGCTTGCGTCGCGCATCGTTCACGGCGAGCGTCAGATGATGGCGGCCGTCATGCTCCGCGTTGCGCACAAGCACCTGCGGGGAAAGCACATTCTGCCCGATAAGCTGTGCACCGGTGGCGAAGGCGAGCGCTTTGGCTGCAACGATTCCTGCGCGTAGTCCGGTGAAGGGTGCAGGTCCGATGCCTACGATGATGCGGTCGATGTTTTCCGGTTTGAGGCCGGCTTGTTCCACGGTTGTGGCGATGTTCACCTGTAGTTTTTCGACGTGGGTGCGTGAGTCGGTTTCGACGATGGGGTCGTGTCCGACCATGCCGACGGTTGAGCCGTATGAGGTGTCGATCACCAGTGTCTGCATTTTGTGGAAACTCCTTATGCCAAGCTGGGAACTACTGTACAACCGATGCTGGAATCGTGCTTGCTGCTGGTGTTTTAGCGGTTGTTGCGTGTAATGTCGAAGGTTTGCCAGGATGCGCCGACGGGAATGAAGGTTACGGTGCGGGTGCCGTTGCTGGTGAGTTCGTTGTCGGCTCTGCTTGTTTCGTCTGTGCTAACGGTGTTGAGTGGCCGGTCGATGTGGATTTCGAGGCGTTCCGGTGCGAGCGCGGCTGCCATCTGTTCTCCCCATTCCATGAGGATGATGGTGTTGTCGCTGGGGTCTTCGAGTTCTTCGTCGAGTCCGAGGGATTCGAGTTCATCGAGTAGTCGTTCGATGGCATTTTGGCCTGGGGCGTAGGCGTTGCCGCCGAGTCGGTAGGCGTCGACGTGTATGAGGTGGGCGGAGTTACCGCTGGGGAATTGGCCTTTGAGTTCGCGTGCGATGGTGAAGGTTGGCGAGACGATGGGTTCGCTGATGTTGAGTCCTGCGCCGAAGCCTTGTGCGAAGGTGGTTTTTCCTGCGCCGAGTGGCCCTGAGAGGAGTATGACGTCTCCGCCGTGGGTGAGGTGTGCGACTTGTTTGCCGAGTTCGCGCATGGCTTCGCCGGTTGTCGCTTCGACGGTGACGGTTTTGGCAGTGCCTTCGCTGGTGTTTTCGTTGGCGTCAGTAATGGTTGCCTCGCTCATGTTAGTTGGTTCGTCCTTTGCTGCTGATCAGTTCGATGGATCGTTCTAGCGCGTAGACAGGGTCCGATCCGTTAGTTTTGCTTTGTTCGTCGGCCCATGCGAGCATTTGGATGCATCGTCTCATGCCGTCGGAGGTCCATCCGGAGAGCTGTCTGGTGGCGTTTTTCAGCACCCATGAATTGGTTTTCGCTTCCGCTTCGCTGATGGTGCCGGAGCGTACGGCTGAGGCTTTGGCCATGGTGCGTAGTTTCATGGCGAGCGCTCCGATGAGTGCGATTGGCGCGGTGCCTTGTTCTATTGAGGCGCGCATGGCGATGATGGCGTCGGCGGCACGTCCGGAGAGTGCGAGGTCGGCGACACGGAAGCCGTCTACTTGGGGATTTGCTGTGAGGTATTGGTTGACGCGTTCCAATGTTATGGGATTGTCGTCGAAGTCGAAGCAGAGTTGTCCTGCCATGGCTGCGAGTTCGCCGGTTTTGTCGCCGAGTACGGCCACGAGTTGTTGTGCGGCCATGGGTTCGATGCGTCGGTTGCGTCGTTCGAAGCATTGTATGGTGAAGTTGAGTTTCGCTTCGGCTTTTTTGAGGTCGGCTACGGTTTCTTTGACGGCTCCGGCTTTGGTGAGTTGGTCGATGAGTCGTTTGCCTTTGATGCCGCCTTCGTGTTGGCAGATGACGATGCTGGCTTCGGCTGGATTGTTGACGGCTTGCTTGCAGTAGGCGACCATGGTTTCGCCGAGTTTGTCGTCGGCGTTTTGCAGGTTGGATACGATGATGATTGATCGTTCGGAGAGCAGTGATGGGCTTACCGCTTCGTCGAAGGCGTAATGATCGGCGTTGGTTGCGTCGAGTTCGATGGTTTCCGCGTCGGGGTGTTTGCGTTGCGCTTGGTGGCGCAGGTCGCGTACGGTCTGCTCGTTGAGGTACGGGTCGCCTCCGTAGATGAGGTGGAAGGGCGTTGTTGCGGATGGTTTCGGCATAGTATTCAATCTCGCTGTATCGGTGGACAAGATTCATTCGTTCCATTTCATGGTCTTGAGCGCGTTGTAGGTTCGTTCGCCCCATGCTTTCGCCCGTTCGATCGGATTGTGTATGAGGCGTCGGCCCGGCAGGTTTGGTTCCGTTGTGGTGATGCGGGCGAAGAGTGTTCCGGCGAATCGTGCGGTCGTGTATCCGATGATTTCGACGAGGATGATCAGTAGCGCGCCGCCTGCGTCTCCGGTCCATGGAATGGTGGCGTGGTCTCCTGATCCGAGGTTGAGGGCCATGAATTCCATGATGGCGGTGCCCCATGAGGCGAGGCTGGCGAATATGAACCCGAGGCTTGGAAGTATCCATGAGATGGCGAGACTGGCGAGTCCGGCAAGTGTGGAGAATCCCACGAAGGGTGCGACGACCAGATTGGCTGGAATGGAGTAGACCGGCAGTTCTGGTTCGATAAGCACTTGGATCGGCAGGGTGAAGAGTTGCGCGGCGATGGTCATGGCCATGGTTTGCGCGATGAATGCCGGCATGATCGGTGTGAGCCATGCGCCTAACGGTCCTGCGAACAGTACGATGCCAAGTACGGCGGCGCATGACAATGCGAATCCGAAACTGCGTGACATGTGCGGATTGACCATGAGCATGCCCAACGTGGTCCAGCTGAGGGTTGACAGGGCTTGCGTTCTTCGGCCGAGGAACAGGAAGCCCGCTCCCGCCAAACCCATGAGCAGGGCGCGCGACACCGAATCGGATGGGAACACGCACATCGCCAGCATGATGTACGACGCGCCGATGGCGATGGCCGTGACGCGTTTGGGCAGCAGCAGGAACGAGCAGACGGCGCGCACCAGGGTGGCGACGACCGCAAGATGCCCGCCGCTGACCGCCATCAGATGCAGTATGCCCGAACGTTGGAAGGCGTTTTCAAGCAGATTGGCGTATGTGGAATCAATACCCGTGCCCGTCTGGCCATTGCCACTATCTGGAGGAACGTAATCCTGCCCAAGAATACCTAAGGTCAGGCCGGGAACGAGCACTTTCCCTTGGTCGGAAAGCCGTGACGTCTGTTCGAAGAACGCCTGCTGCATCATGCCGATCGTGCGCAATGCGAGGTTCGGTCCCCGTATGCGTTCCACGGAGGCGATGTCCGTCAGCCATGCGGCATGGCACCGTATTGCGATATGGCGAGCGTGCCCCGCATCCGGTATTCGCCGCCTTGTTTGAGCGTGCCGCAGTCCGGCCGGTCCGCATAGACGCGCACCCGCATCATGCTTGGCTGCGTGCCTGGCTTGCCGTGATCGTTGAGATCGTCGCATCAAATCTGGCAAATCGTTTGCACGTCTGTTCGAAA
>ENA-OQJR01000172-OQJR01000172.1-human-gut-metagenome-genome-assembly--contig:-NODE-172-length-19687-cov-3.902658_pt1 | contig 19687 bp, 19 predicted proteins | sample MGYA00242614_ERZ504781 | MGnify/ENA primary metagenome ERZ504781 (study PRJEB26092, sample SAMD00036365) | human gut metagenome | host: Homo sapiens | study: EMG produced TPA metagenomics assembly of...
GACATTTAGTATAGGTAGTAAAGGAGATTGGTTATGTTTGTGGTTTTAAAGCTTCCATTTATGGTATAATATAGTTGAGTTTTACACTAGAAAAGGAGTGTTTTCCTTAATGCAGGATAAGAATTTAATTGACGTTAATCTAACTTCAGAAATGAAGACAAGTTTTATTGATTACGCCATGTCTGTTATTGTTGCTCGTGCTCTTCCTGACGTACGTGATGGATTGAAACCAGTTCATCGTCGTATCTTATACGGGATGAATGAGCTCGGTGTGACGCCAGATAAACCTCATAAGAAATCTGCACGTATCACCGGTGATGTTATGGGTAAATATCACCCACACGGTGATTCATCAATTTATGAAGCTATGGTTCGTATGGCGCAATGGTGGAGCTACCGCCACATGCTTGTCGACGGACACGGAAATTTTGGTTCTATGGATGGTGACGGTGCAGCCGCACAACGTTATACTGAAGCACGTATGAGTAAGATTGCTCTTGAAATGCTTCGTGATATTAACAAAAATACTGTTGATTTCCAAGATAACTACGATGGTAGTGAACGCGAACCACTTGTTTTGCCATCACGTTTTCCTAACTTGCTCGTTAACGGTGCGACAGGCATTGCCGTTGGTATGGCAACTAATATTCCACCACACAACTTAGGGGAATCTATCAATGCCGTTAAACTGGTTATGGATAATCCTGATGTTACAACACGTGAGTTGATGGAAGTATTGCCTGGTCCTGATTTCCCAACAGGAGCGCTTGTTATGGGTAAATCTGGAATTCATAAAGCCTATGAAACTGGTAAAGGGTCTATCGTTCTTCGATCACGTACTGAAATCGAAACAACTAAGAGCGGTCGTGAACGTATTGTTGTCACAGAATTCCCATACGGAGTTAACAAGACAAAAATTCACGAACACATCGTTCGTTTAGCACAAGAAAAACGTATCGAAGGAATTACTGCTGTTCGTGATGAATCAAGCCGTGAAGGTATTCGATTTATCATTGAAGTGCGTCGTGATGCTTCTGCAAACGTTATTCTAAACAACTTATTCAAACTTACTAGCTTGCAAACAAATTTCAGCTTTAACATGCTTGCTATTGAAAATGGTGTCCCGAAGATTCTTTCTTTGAAACAAATCATTGTTGATTACATTGAACACCAAAAAGAAGTTATTGTTCGTCGTACAGAGTTCGATAAAGCCAAAGCTGAAAAACGTGCTCACATCTTAGGAGGTTTGTTAATTGCTCTTGACCATCTTGATGAAGTTATTAGCATTATTCGTAATAGTGAAACTGATGTCATTGCGCAAGAAGAATTGATGAGCCGATTCAACCTATCTGAACGTCAAAGTCAAGCTATCCTTGATATGCGTCTTCGTCGTTTGACAGGATTGGAACGCGAAAAAATTCAAGCCGAATACGATGACCTTCTCGCATTGATTGCTGATTTGGCTGATATTTTGGCAAAACCAGAACGTGTTATCACAATCATCAAAGAAGAAATGGATGAGATTAAACGTAAATACGCTGATCCACGTCGTACTGAATTGATGGTTGGTGAAGTTCTTTCACTTGAAGACGAAGATTTGATTGAAGAAGAAGACGTCTTGATTACTCTTTCAAATAAAGGATACATCAAACGTCTTGCTCAAGACGAATTTCATGCTCAACGCCGTGGTGGACGAGGTGTTCAAGGAACTGGTGTTAATGACGATGACTTCGTTCGTGAATTAGTTTCTACGAATACCCATGACCATGTATACTTCATGACCAATAAAGGACGCGTTTACCGCTTGAAAGGTTATGAAATTCCTGAGTACGGTCGTACGGCTAAGGGATTGCCAATTGTTAACCTTCTAAAACTTGATGAAGGTGAAACTGTTCAAACTATTATCAGTGCAAAAGGCAGCGATGATAACGAAAATTACTTGTTCTTCATCACAAGACAAGGTGTTGTGAAACGTACCAAAGAATCTGAATTTAGCAATATCCGACAAAATGGTCTTAAAGCCCTTAACTTAAAAGAAGGTGATGAGCTAATCAACGTTATCCGAACAAACGGTAATGATGATATTATCATCGGAACTAAGACTGGTTACAGCGTTCGCTTTAACGAATCTGATGTTCGTAGCATGAGCCGTTCAGCAACTGGTGTTCGTGGTGTTAACCTTCGTGAAGGCGATGAAGTTATCGGTGCTTCACGTATTACAGATGACCAAGAAGTTCTTGTCATTACTGAAAAAGGTTATGGTAAACGCACACTAGCTTCTGAATATCCAACTAAAGGTCGTGGTGGTAAAGGTATCAAGACTGCTAATATCACTAAGAAAAATGGTCAATTGGCTGGACTTGTAACAGTTAACGGCAATGAAGATATCATGGTTATCACAGACACAGGTGTTATGATTCGTACAAGTGTCGCTGATATTTCTCAAACTGGTCGTGCAACATTGGGTGTTAAAATCATGCGTCTTGACCAAGATGCGAAAATCATGACCCTTGCTCTTGTCCAACCAGAAGAAGAACAAGAAACTGAAGAAGTAGAAGATTAGAATAACGAAAAAGAAGAAAACACATCATTTTTTGACTTTCCTTAGGATTACACTTTGTTTAGTGTTATTACTTTTAGGACTTGCCTTGATTTTTAATAAATCCATTTGTAATTTTTTGATTGGCCATCGGTCAAATCATTATCAAATCAATAAAGTCTCTAAAAAGAGGATTAAAGATAATCAAAATGCTAAAGTGACTTATGATTTCTCAGTAGTTGAACCTGTAACAGTCGAATCAGTGTTAAAAGCTCAGTCGGCTAATGTTGACCTTCCTGTGATTGGCGGTATTGCCATACCAGATTTTGGTATTAATCTCCCAATTTTTAAAGGGTTGGGAAATACTGAGTTGTCCTATGGTGCCGGTACCATGAAAGAAGATCAAGTAATGGGTGGACAAAATAACTACGCTCTTGCTAGTCATCATGTTTTTGGCATTTCTGGTTCATCTAAGATGTTGTTTTCACCTTTAGAGAATGCTAAGGTTGGGATGAAGATTTATCTTACAGATAAGTCGACTATCTATACTTATGTTATCACCGGAAAATTTTTAGTGACACCTGACCGTTCAGATGTTTTAAATGATATTCCTGATCAAGCTTTGGTCACTCTAGTAACTTGCACTGATCAGCAAGCAACTGAACGAATTGTTGTTAGAGGTAGTTTAGAATCATCTATTGCCTATAATCAAGCAGCAAATGACATTCACAAAGCATTTGATTATTCTTACAATCAAATGACCTTTTAGAGAAAAAAGCTGAGAGTAAGATTTATTCTCGGCTTTTTCTAAACATAAATTAACAAGGAGATTTTTATGAAATTAAACGCAGTTCACCATGTGGCTCTTATCGTATCTGATTATGACAAATCGCGTGACTTTTACGTTAATAAACTTGGTTTTGAAATCATCCGTGAAAATCATCGCCCAGAACGTCATGATTATAAGCTCGATTTGAAGTGTGGCACTATTGAACTTGAGATTTTCGGTAATAAAACATCAGATCCAGCTTATGTTGCACCACCAAAAACGTGTTGGGCAACCAGAATATCATATGGAAGCATGTGGTCTTCGTCATTTAGCTTTTTACGTTGAAAATATTGAAGCCTATAAGGCTGAGCTCGAAGATATGGGAATTTACGTGCAACCTATCCGTCACGATGATTATACTGGTAAGAAAATGACGTTCTTCTTCGACCCAGATGGTCTACCGCTAGAATTACACGAGTAGAATGTGAGTAAATAACAGTTTTTTTGCAGACGCTTTAAAGAAGAAGTGCTATAATTAAATACCTAAGTGAAAGGAATTAGTTAAGATGAAATTTAAAAAGACACTCATGGCTTGTGCGCTAGCATTGTTCTCAACTCTTACAGTTGGCCATGTTCAAGCAGCAAGTAACTCAGTTCAAGATGTCATTGATGAGACCTATGTGCAACCAGATTACGTGCTGGGTTATTCTTTATCGGATGATCAACGCAATCAAACCTTATCATTGCTTGGTTATGATAGTTCAAAAGACACAAACGTCAAAACAATCACAACAAGTGCTTATGCTCAAATTATGGATGTCGCTGATGATCCAAGTTTGCAATTATACTCATCAGTTAAAATTCAAAAATTGGGCTCTTCAGAGACATTAACGGTTAATATTGTCACTCCTGAAAATATCACAAAAGTAACGTCAGATATGTACCGCAACGCTGCAGTAACACTTGGTATCGAACATGCCGCAATCACTGTTGCCTCACCAATTCCAGTGACAGGTGAATCAGCTTTGGCTGGAATTTATTATTCACTTGAAGAAAATGGTGCTAAAGTTTCTGATGAAAGCAAGCAATTGGCTCAAGAAGAATTGAATACTTTGTCTACTATCAATACTGAAAATCAAGGTACAGATGGTTATGACGCCGATAAATTAAATGTTGCTTTAGCTGATATCAAATCAGCAGTAGCAGATGCCGGGTCTAACGTGACAAAAGATGATGTTCGTAAAATCGTTGATGAAACACTTGATAACTATAAATTGAAAGATGTGTTATCAAATAACCAAATCAACATGATTGTTAACTTTGCTTTCAACCTTTCAAAATCAAGCATCATTGATAGCAGTAGCTTCAAATCAGCCTTGGCTTCTTTGAAGGACAGTATTGTTTCAAATGCAGGTTCATCATTCAAGGGTATTAACTTGAATTTTGATTCATCAAGCGCTTTAGAATCAGGAAAAGGCTTCTTGGCTAACATCTGGCAAGCTATTGTCAACTTCTTTAAAAACTTGCTTTAATAGTAAGCTGGATTTTTTAAAGAACTTTTGCCCCTAACTTATTTATGTTACAATAAAAATACCCCATGTTTTGTGAGGTATTTTTCGTTTTTATAAAGAAACCTGATACTAAGGAGAATAGATGAAAAAAATTAAAAGAACCTCCTTTAGCATTAGGTAGCTTAGGCTTGTGCTTTTTTCATTAGGAAACACCTTGGGAGATTATTCAACTCTTTTACGCGATATACTAGGTGGTATAGCTTTTGTTTTATATTTACCATTACTGACGGCATTTGTAAAATCTTTTAAGAACTATAGACTTGCACTTAAAAATCTGCTAACAGCCTCAATTTTTCCAACACTCTTAATGCAAGGAATGCTGATGATTGTCTATCAGGATGTCTTTCCAGAATGGTATGGATTTACCGAGGGAATCTTCCGAACGATTTGGTGGCTGTCTTTTATTGCATTGATTAGTTACATTGTTATCTTTTCAAAAAGATTTCTATGGAATTTTGAGCTAAGTAACGTCTTTCCATCATGGGCAGTTCTGTATATAGGAATAGGAATCTCTAGTTTAACTGTTCCCTGGACGGGATACTCTCAACTAGGTAAAACTATCTTTATTTATCTCTTACTTGCTTTAATAGTTCTTCTGCCGACGATTTTTCTAAGATTATGGAAACATGGAATTCCTGACGATGTAAAATCTAACCTAGCTACACTGTGTGCTCCAGCCTTAGTGGCAGTAGCTTATCTTAATGCTTTTGAAACTATCTATCGTCCATTACTTTTAGGATTGATTATCCTGTCGCAGATGTTATACCTTACCGTTCTTTATTTTGCTCCAGGAATTTTAAAAAGCCTCTTCAATCCAGGTTTTTCAGCTTTAACTTTTCGTTTGATTGTTACGGCAATTGCATTAAAAGGAGCAGTTAATTATTTTGAAGGCTTATATTTTTTGTATGTCATCGAGTTAGTACTAGCAATTTTAATTGTGATAAGAGTGGTTGCAGGATATATTAATTATTTTACAGATTAAAGAGAAAAACGTATTTTTTAAAGAGAGTGATACTCTAGTTAGCGGTCTTTTGTTGTATTTTAAAAGATATTTTTTCATTTTTTTCAGAAAATTTACACAAAAAAGATTGACTTTCTTTAGTTTGAGTTGTAAAATAAACCTTGCATAATTCAGAATTATCTGAAAATTGAAAAATTATTTAGAAAGAGGTCTGGTTTATGACTGAAAGCACAGAACAACAGTCGACTTGGCGTACTAAACTTAAAGCACTTGGCCCTGGTATTCTAATGGCATCAGCTGCCGTTGGCGGCTCACACATCGTTTCTTCTACACAAGCAGGAGCTATCTACGGATGGCAATTGGCTTTGCTGATCATTTTGATTAATATTTTTAAATATCCATTTTTCCGTTTTGGTTCTCAATACACAATGGAAAATAATAAAAGCTTGATTGAAGGCTATGCTGAAAAAGGTAAAGGTTGGTTAGCTGTTTTCTTCATTTTGAATGTTTTCTCAGCAATCGTTAATACCGCTGGAGTTGGTATTCTTTGCGCAGCAATTTTATACAACGTCTTCCCAAATGGCTTTGGATTGAGCATTTCACAATTGACTACTGTCATTATTGTTATTATTTGGGCAATGTTGCTTATCGGTGGTTATCGTTTCCTTGATTCTCTTGCAAAATGGGTGATGACAGCCTTGACTATAGCAACTGTTTTAGCGGTTGTTGTTGCATTATTCAAACACCGTGAATACGCTCCAAACTTTGAAGCACCAACACCATGGCGCATGGCAGCTTTACCATTTATCGTTTCATTAATGGGTTGGATGCCTTGCCCAATCGAAATTTCAGCTATCAGCTCAATGTGGTCTGTTGAAAAACGTAAAACCGTTAACATGTCAGAAGATGATGCTGTCTTTGATTTCAACACAGGATATGTAGGAACCGCTATTTTAGCTCTTATCTTCTGTGCTCTTGGTGCTTTAATCCAGTTTGGTTCAGGTGAAGAAGTGCAAGGTGCATCAGCGGCCTACATCGCTCAATTCGTTAACATGTACGCTGAGGTTCTTGGCGAATGGGCTCGCTTCTTGATTACCCTAATCGCCTTCCTGTGTATCTTCGGTACAGTTATCACAGTTATTGATGGTTATTCTCGTGCTAACAACGAATCCCTTCGTTTATTACTTGGTAAGAAGGAATCATCTCAGAAAGCTCTTTATGCTTGGATGACTGTGACAGCAGCCGTTGGTCTTGTGATTGTTTATCTATTTGCTGGTAATGTGGCAACAATGCTTCGTTTTGCCATGATTGCATCATTCATCACAACACCATTCTTTGGTTACCTTAATTATTCTTTGGTTAATAACAAAGAACATCAGATCAAGCCTTGGTTGAAAGTTCTATCAATCATTGGTCTTATTTACCTCTTTGGTTTTGCTTTGTTCTTTATCATTGCTTGGCTAACTGGTAATATTTAATGCGTTATTTCATGAAATGAACATTTCCTAAAAAAATAAAACAGCACCTTGTCTCCCTTGGGTGTTGTTTTATTTTACATAAATATATTTATGTAAAACTACCGATAATTTACCTTTTTATATTAAAGAATCTCTAATATGCGTAAAAAAACTCCTTCTGAAATAGAAGGAGTTTTAAAATATCTAATTAAGATTATTTTTAAGATTATTTAACAAAAGCGTTAATTTCTTTTTCGATGTTAGCAATTTTAGCTTCAGCATCAGTTAAGTCGTTGCCAACTGTTGCGAAGTAGAATTTGATTTTTGGTTCTGTACCTGAAGGGCGAACAGCAATCCAAGAATCATCAGCAAGTGTGTATTTCAATACGTTGCTTGGTGGAGTTGTCAATTTTTCAACGCCAGCAGCGCTAGTAGCTGTTTGTGCTAAAAAGTCTTCAGTTTTAATAACATCAGTTGAGTTGAATTGAACTGGAGCGTTGTCACGGAATTTATCCATGATTTTCTTAATTTCTGCAGCACCATCAACACCGCTAAGTGTTACTGAGATAGTTTTTTCTGCGAAGTATCCGTATTCTTTGTAGATTTCTTCGATACCATCAGCAAGTGTTAAACCACGTGAACGGTAGTAAGCAGCAATTTCAGCTACGATAAGAACGGCTTGAACGGCATCTTTATCACGTACGAATGGTTTGATAAGGTAACCGAAGCTTTCTTCGAAACCGAACATGTAAGTGTGGTTGTGTTTTTCTTCAAATTCTTGAATTTTTTCTGCGATGAATTTGAAACCAGTCAAGACGTTAAACATTTTAGCGCCGTAGCTTTCAGCAATTTTAGTTACTAATTCAGTTGACACAATTGATTTTGCCAAAGCAGCGTTTTTTGGAAGAGTTCCAGCTGTTTTATGTGCTTCAAGAATGTATTTGGCAATGATAGCACCGATTTGGTTACCAGAAAGGTTGCGATATGAACCGTCAGCTTGACGAATTTCAACACCAAGACGGTCAGCATCTGGGTCAGTTGCAACAAGAACGTCGGCATCAACTTTGCGTCCAAGTTCTTCAGCAAGAGCAAATGCTTCTTGGTTTTCTGGGTTTGGAGATTTTACAGTTGAGAAGTCAGGGTCTGGAACAGCTTGAGCTTCAACAACTTGTACAGATTCGAAACCAGCTTGTGCAAGAGCGCGACGAGCAAGCATTTCACCAGTACCGTGAAGTGGAGTGTAGACGATCTTCATGTCTTTTCCGTATTCATCAATCAATTTTTGGTTGATGTTAACGTCTTTAACTTCTTTAAGGTATTCAGCATCGACATTTTCACCAATAACTTCAATAAGACCAGAAGCTTTGCTTTCTTCAAGATCAGCTAATTCGATAGCAAACGGATCATCGATAGCACGAATGAAGTCAGTCAAGGCATCAGCATCAGCAGGTGGCATTTGTCCACCATCTTCACCATAAACTTTGTATCCGTTAAATGGAGCAGGGTTGTGACTTGCAGTAACCATGATACCTGCAAAAGTACCAAGGTGACGTACAGCAAATGACAATTCTGGAGTTGGGCGAAGTGATTCGAAAACATATGCTTTAATGCCATGTTTTGCTAAAACTTGAGCTGACTCGAATGCAAACTCAGGTGAGAAGTGACGTGAGTCGTAGGCGATAGCAACACCACGTTTTTTAACATCTTCACCTTTTGTTTCGATAAGTTTTGCAAGACCTTCAGTAGCTTGGCGAACAACGTAAACGTTGATACGGTTAGTACCAGCGCCGATAACCCCACGCATACCTGCTGTACCAAACTCAAGGTTTGTGTAGAAAGCATCTTCTTTTGTCTTTTCGTCCATGGCTAACAATTCTTCACGGAGATAGTCGGGAAGCCCCGCAAAATCGAGCCATTTTTGATAGTTTTCAGTGTAAGTCATTAATGGAACTCCTTTGTATGTTCTTATAAACGCTTTCATTATACCACTTTGTAAATCATTTAGCTAGTAAAAATTTAATTTTAGTGAAAATATTGTTAAATCAATCTTTTGGGGTACTTACGTTGAGTTACGCAAACGTTTGTGTAAGGTAAAAATTAACCAATTTTTTAACTTGATGTGACTAAAAAAACCACGGTTTTCCCATGATTTTCATTATTTATGCTCTGATTTTCTGTAATTTTGGAACAATTGCAAGTGTTAAAATTGCTGAAATAATCATTTCTGCAATTGCATTTGTACCAAAGACTACAGCAAGAAGTGCTTTAATATCCCCACTATAAACATTTGCAAAGAGGAAGAAAATACCACCTAAAACAAAAATTGTATTTGTCATAGAACCAATAGCACCAGCAATGACGATACCAAACTTATTATGAAACCATTTGTAAACAAAATAAGGTGTAATGCCAATTAAAATACGTGGCACCATAGCAACAATTAATGAAGAAAGGTTACCATTTTCAACAAATGGAGAGAAGAGGTAACTTGTTGGTAGAAGAGTTAAAGTGTTTACTGTCACACTGATAACTCCCATTAAAGCGCCAAGTGTTGCACCGATTCGTGGTCCGTAAACAATTGATGCAATGATTACTGGTACGTGAATAAGTGTTGGCTTGATTGGCACAGGCCAAAGGTTAAAGACAAGACTTGTTAAAAAATTAATAACAAGCATGATAGCAAAGAAAATTGCAACTGTGGCAATATTGCTTGCTGCTTTATTGTTTTTCATAACTCCTCCTAAGAGATGACTTTTTGGGCTTCTCTTTCAAAAGCCCAATACATTATACAAATTTATAGGTGTCTTGACAAGAGTGAAATTTATAGACTTTTTTCGATACGTTCGATAATTGTGTCAAGTTCTGCAAGCGCCCCACAACCGATATCGCCACACGCTAAAAGGCTTGAACGAGGTTCAATTTCTTCATAACCAACTTCTTTCAAAGTTGCTAAATTGCGCTGCGTTAAGGGATTTTCATACATTTTTGTGTTCATAGCTGGCGCAATTAATTTAGGTGTTTCAGCAGGCAAAGCAAGAGCAATAGCTGTGACCATATTATCAGCTAAGCCGTTCGCTAATTTTGCTAAAGTATTAGCAGAAGCAGGGGCAAGAACAATAAATCAGCTTTTTTAGCCAATTCAATATGATTAACACTTTTTGGATTCTCTTCAGTCATGACATCAAGATGAACAGCATTTTTTGACAAAACCTGAAGTGTTAGTGGTGTAATAAAATCAGTAGCAGCCTTTGTCATTAAAACATGAACATCATAGCCAAGTTTGGTTAATTGATTAGTTAAATTAGCTGCTTTGTAGGCAGAAATGCTCCCAGAAACAGCTAATAAAATACGTTTAGTCATGGTTTGTCACCCTTTCAAAAATCAAGTTTGCAATAGCTTTTTTTGTGTTTGCTTCATAGACATGAGATTCATCTAGCAAATAAGCATGGTGCTGCTCTTCCTTAATCTCTGTTAAATCATTGGCGAGAATATAGCGTGCTTTATTTTTTTGTAAACTCTCACGCGCAACAGCAAAAAGCTCTTCTTTGCTAACATTAACCAATAATTTAAAACCAATTAAGCAGATATCAGGATTCCAGCTTTTCACTAAAGAAATCACTTTTGGTGTTTTCTTCATAAAAAGCATTTGGTATTCTTCCTTAGAAGAAATCTTAGATTCCGTATTTTGACGATTTAGCAAATCCGAAACGTGTTCGGACTGTTCAACTTCATTAAGATCTGTCATATAAACAGGTGTGTAGTCAGATACCGCCATGCTATGAATAAAGACGTCATGCGTTTTGACAAGTGGTTCAAGTGTTTTTAGCAAACTATCAACATTCGTAATAGTATGTACTGTTAGTAGCGGATGGTCTGCTGGCTTAACAGCTTCTTTAGTGGTAACCAAAGTGACGTGATTTCCTTTTTCTAAAAACGCTTCTGCAATATATTTTCCTAATGATCCTGTGGCATGATTTGTAATGCCACGAACAGAATCTATTTTTTCGGTTGTTCCACCGGATGTAATTAAAATTTTCATAGCTTTATTTTACACTAAAAACATTTTTTTCGTAAATTGTTTGACATGCTTTTGTTTTAGTAAGTGCCTATTTTTTCAAATATTTACCTAAAAACGAACATTAACAACCTTTTCCTTTGAGAAGTTTGAAGGATGAAAGAATTGATTTGAATGGTTTTCAAAAGAAACAAAGTTGGATGAATTCCTCTGTTGCAATGATTCTGAAAATGTTCTTTGTTATAGTAAATAACTATAACGATTAATAAAAAAAGTTGTTTTGCAACGATAAAAAACGAACGTTAATAATTATTTAAATAAATATCGTGCGTTTTTGAAAAAGTGTGTTATAATGTTTTTATCGATCAAAAAATATCAGAGGAGAGTCCCCGTGAAATCAGATATCGAAATTGCACAAAGCGTTGAACTTAAACCAATTACAGAAGTTGTTGAAAAAGTTGGTATCACATTTGATGATATTGAACTTTATGGTAAATACAAAGCAAAATTATCTTTTGATAAAATCAAATCTGTTCAAGAAAACAAACCTGGTAAACTTGTCCTCGTCACAGCCATCAACCCTACACCAGCTGGTGAAGGTAAATCAACAATGTCTATCGGTCTTGCAGATGCGTTGAATAAAATCGGCAAAAAAACAATGCTTGCTCTTCGTGAACCATCACTTGGTCCTGTTATGGGGATTAAAGGTGGTGCCGCAGGTGGTGGTTATGCTCAAGTTCTTCCTATGGAAGATATCAACCTTCACTTCACAGGTGATATGCATGCTATCACAACAGCAAATAATGCCCTTTCAGCAATTATCGATAACCACATGCACCAAGGAAACGAACTCGGTATCGACCAACGCCGTATCATTTGGAAACGTGTCGTTGACCTTAATGACCGCGCTCTTCGTCATGTCACTGTTGGTCTTGGTAGCCCAGTTAATGGTATTCCTCGTGAAGATGGCTTTGATATCACAGTTGCTTCAGAAATCATGGCAATCTTGTGCTTGGCAACAGATATTAAAGACTTGAAAGAACGTTTGGCAAATATCGTTGTTGCTTACCGTTACGACCGAACACCAGTTTACGTGCGTGACCTTAAAGTAGAAGGTGCTTTGACACTTATCCTTAAAGACGCTATTAAGCCAAACCTTGTTCAAACTATCTATGGAACACCAGCTTTCGTTCACGGTGGTCCATTTGCCAATATCGCACACGGTTGTAACTCTGTCCTTGCAACAACAACAGCTCTTCACTTAGCAGATTACACAATTACAGAAGCTGGTTTTGGTGCTGACCTTGGCGCTGAAAAATTCCTCGATATTAAAACACCAAACCTTCCAACAACACCAGATGCCGTGGTTATCGTTGCCACAATTCGTGCCCTTAAAATGCATGGTGGCGTAGCTAAGACAGATCTTGGTGAAGAAAATGTCGAAGCTGTTCGTGCTGGATTTGCTAACCTTAAACGTCACGTTGAAAACGTCCGTAAATTTGGTGTTCCAGCAGTTATTGCCATTAATGAATTTGTAGCGGACACAGAAGCTGAAATTGCTGCCCTTAAAGAACTTTGTGCTGAAATCAATGTACCAGTTGAACTTGCAAGTGTTTGGGCAAATGGTGCTGACGGTGGGGTGGACCTTGCTGAAGCCGTTGTTAATGCCGTTGAAAATGGCAATGCCAACTACAAACGTCTTTACTCTGATGACGATTCACTTGAAGAAAAAGTCACTAAAATCGTTACTGAAATCTACGGTGGTAACAAAATTATCTTCGGTAAAAAAGCTAAAAACCAATTGAAACAATTTGCTCAATTTGGTTGGGATAAATTGCCAGTATGTATGGCTAAAACACAATATAGCTTTTCTGATAATCCAACACTTCTTGGAGCACCAGAAGGCTTTGATATTACAATTCGTGAATTTGTTCCAAAAACTGGTGCTGGATTCATCGTTGCTTTGACAAGTGATGTGATGACAATGCCAGGACTTCCTAAAAAACCAGCAGCACTTAATATGGACGTTGCAGAAGATGGAACAGCTATCGGATTGTTCTAAAATAATCTTGTCAATAACAAGTCGGCTTTTGCCGACTTTTTCTATTTTCCAGAAAAAAGCAGCCAGTAAAGTATGGTATAATAGAAGTAAATGAAGAAAAAATGATGTGGAGGTTATGATTATCGACAATAAAAACACTAATAAAATCAAAGCATTACGCTTATTAGATAAAAGCCGACGTAGTTTTCTTCGAGGAATTTTTAGTCGGACAACTGTCATTTCTATCCTGTTAATTTTGCAACTTTTGTTCATCATTGCATCATTTGTTTGGGTAGATCACTATCGTATTTGGGTCGTTATAATTGAACGTGCTCTTGCCATTGCAACTGTATTATATCTTGTAAACAGTGAAATGGACGCTCTATCACGTGTGACTTGGCTAATTCTGGTAATGATTGCACCTTTGTTAGGGTCGCTTTTCCTCATTTACACCAAACTTGATTGGGGGTATCGCGGTCTCAAACTTCGAATGAACCATTTGGTTGATGCTAGCAGCCAATATTTGCAAGATAATTTGGAAACATTGAGAGTTTTGAAAAGTAATACATCGACGACTTATCACCTGGTTCAGTATTTTGACCGTAGTCACGGTGACTTTCCAGCTTATCAAAATACCGAAGTGACCTATTTCCCAACGGGAGAAGAGTTTTTCGAAGAACTTAAGAAACAATTGCTTAAGGCTGAAGATTATATTTTCATGGAATTTTTCATCATTGCTGAAGGTAAGATGTGGGGTGAAATTCTTCGAATCTTAGAACAAAAAGTCAGAGAAGGGGTGGAAGTTCGTGTCCTCTACGATGGCATGATTGAATTTTCAACCTTATCTTTTGACTACACACAACGTTTGGAAAAAATTGGTATTAAAGCCAAAGCATTTTCACCGATTTCGCCTTTTATCTCAACTTATTACAATTACCGTGATCACCGAAAAATCATTGTAATTGATGGTAAAGTAGGTTTTACCGGCGGAGTGAACTTAGCTGACGAGTACATCAATAAAATCAATCGTTTTGGTCATTGGAAAGACTCCGCTCTGATGCTTGAGGGTGAGGCAGTTGACAGTTTCTTAGTACTGTTCTTACAAATGTGGTCAATCACCGAAAGACAAATGGTTGTCAAACCCTACCTTGCTAAGCATGATAAAAACGAAAAGCAAATGGTTATGTTATTCCATATGGTGATTCGCCACTTGATACCGATAAAATTGGTGAGAATGTTTATATTGATATTCTTAACCACGCCAGAGAATACGTCTACATCATGACACCTTATCTTATTCTTGATAGCGAAATGGAGCATGCGCTTTGTTTTGCCGCGGAACGTGGTGTAGATGTGCAAATTATCATGCCTGGAATTCCAGATAAAAAAATTCCTTATATGCTGGCAAAAACTTACTTTAGCAAACTCATGTGCTCAGGTGTTAAAATCTATCTCTACACACCAGGATTTGTCCATGCTAAAGTCTTTATCAGCGATGACAGTAAAGCAGTAGTCGGAACGATTAACCTTGACTATCGTAGTTTGTATCACCATTTTGAATGTGCAACTTATATGTATAAAGTTGATGCTATTCGTGATATTTACGATGATTGCATTCAAACCATGCGAAAAAGTAAACGCGTCACTCAAGAGACGCTTGATAGTCGACCAACCCATGAAAAAATCATTGGATTACTGGTCAAAACCATCGCACCGTTGATGTAGAAACAAAGTACTTGCAAATCTTACCTTCTATGGTATACTAGGAACATGCGATGAGCCGAATTAACTCGATTTGAGAGTTTATTTGCGCAAGAGGAGGTCATTCTAGTTCGACCAGAAACGCAGGAGCGGACTTTGGCAATCTGTGTGAACCTTTTTGCCACATTCAGTTTTGAATGCCTCATATCCCTACCAAATTCGGTGGGGATTTTTTTGTTGTCAAAATATTTTTAACTCAAAATAAAATTCAGACTTTTCTTTTGAGTTAAAAAGTTGTATAATGTAGCTACTATAAATTTTTAGAAAATTGAGAATAGTACACTATTTTCCAGGAAGAGGTATTGAAATGGGCTATACAGTCGCTGTCATTGGTGCCACAGGTGCCGTTGGAACTCGCATGATTCAACAATTAGAACAATCAACACTCCCTATTGACAAAGTACGTCTTTTGTCATCTTCACGTTCTGCTGGGAAAGTTTTGAAGTATAAGGGACAAGATGTTACTGTTGAATTAACAACTGAAGATTCATTTGAAAGCGTTGATATTGCTCTTTTCTCTGCAGGTGGTTCTGTTTCTGCGAAATTCGCTCCTTACGCTGTTAAAGCAGGAGCAGTTGTTGTCGATAACACATCTTATTTCCGTCAAAATCCAGATGTGCCACTTGTTGTACCTGAAGTCAATGCTCACGCTTTAGATGCTCACAATGGTATCATTGCTTGTCCAAACTGTTCAACAATCCAAATGATGGTTGCTTTGGAACCCGTTCGTCAAAAATGGGGCTTGAGTCGTATCATCGTCTCTACTTATCAAGCCGTATCTGGTGCTGGTCAATCAGCAATCAATGAAACACTTCGTGAAATCAAAGAAGTTGTTAATGATGGTCTTGAACCAAAAGACGTTCACGCTGACATCTTGCCATGTGGTGGTGATAAAAAACACTTCCCAATCGCATTTAACGCTCTTGCACAAATCGATGTCTTCACAGATAATGACTATACTTACGAAGAAATGAAAATGACAAACGAAACTAAGAAAATCATGGCAGAACCAGACCTTTCAGTTTCAGCAACATGTGTTCGTGTGCCAGTTCTTTTCTCACACTCTGAAGCAGTTTACATCGAAACAAAAAAAGTTGCTCCGATCGAAGAAGTGAAAGCTGCCATTGCTGCCTTCCCAGGTGCAGTTCTTGAAGATGATGTTGCTAACCAAGTATACCCACAAGCTGCCAACGCTGTAGGCAAACGAGAAACATTTGTTGGACGTATCCGTAAAGACCTAGATGTTGAAAAAGGTATTCACATGTGGGTTGTTTCTGATAACCTCCTTAAAGGCGCTGCATGGAACTCTGTTCAAATTGCTGAAACACTTCACGAACGCGGTCTTGTCCACCCAACTAAAGATCTTAAATTCGAACTCAAATAATAACTCAAACCAGTTTCTTTTAGAAGCTGATCTTTGAGCATATTTAATTAAACAGGTATTAATTCTTAGACAAAGAGGGAGAGTATTATGTCTATTGAAGATTTAAGAGATGTTAAAATCATCACCGCAATGATTACTCCATTTAACGAAGACGGTTCAATTAACTTTGATGCGCTACCAAAATTAATTGAACATTTGCTTGCACATCACACAGACGCTCTTTTGCTTGCTGGAACAACTGCTGAAAGTCCAACATTAACACACGATGAAGAATTGGAACTTTTTGCTGCAGTGCAAAAGATTGTTAAAGGTCGTGTGCCATTAATTGCTGGTGTTGGTACCAATGATACCCGCGATTCTATCGAATTTGCGTGTGAAGTTGCTGCATTTGGTGGTTTCGCTGCTGGTCTTGCCATCGTTCCATACTACAACAAACCATCACAAGAAGGCATGTATCAACACTTTAAAGCTATTGCTGATGCTAGTGACCTTCCAATCATTATTTACAACATACCTGGACGCGTTGTTGTTGAAATGACGCCAGAAACAATGTTACGTTTGGTAGAGCACCCAAATATCATCGGTGTTAAAGAATGTACGAGTCTTGCTAACATGGCTTATCTTATCGAACACAAACCAGATAATTTCTTGATTTATACTGGTGAAGATGGTGATGCTTTCCACGCTATGAATTTAGGTGCTGATGGGGTAATTTCTGTTGCTTCTCATGTTAACGGTGATGAAATGCACGAAATGCTAACAGCTATCGAAAACAGCGATATCAAGAAGCTGCAGCTATCCAACGTCAATTCATTCCAAAGTTAATGCTTTATCTCATATCCAAGTCCAGCACCGGTTAAAGCCGTGCTTAATTATCTTGGATTTGAAACTGGACCATTACGTTTGCCTTTGGTTTGCTGTCCACCAGAAGATGCTAAACGAATCATCGATGTTGTTATCGATGGAGATGTGGAAGCAACAAAAGAAACCGTCAAAGGTGTTTTGCGTCCTGATTATTAATTTCCTATTAATGATATAAAAAGCCAGAGATTCTGTTTCTCTGGCTTTTTATTTTATCGCTCACTTATCATTGTTAAAATACTGAAAACATCCTGATTATTTGAAAGCTTAATGAATCGTTTTTCTGTCAAAGAAAGGTAGTTATCCTCCAGATAGTTGATTTTATCAGTGAATTTTAGGTCACCTAAGTGTTGGTCCTCAGGAAGTTCAACTACCAATCCTTGAAGAGAGCTGCTGAAATGCTGAATCCTTGGAAAGTCAGCAAGAACGGTATCAATTTTCTGGCTCTGTTTTTGGAAAACTTGCTTGAGGTAATTTAGATTTTTTTCAAACAAACCACTATCCAGATAAAGCGATAGCGCTTTTTGCATGATAAGGTTGGTGTCGTAGTCAATCAGTTTTTTTATGGTCAAGAAAAGCTTTGGTTAAAACTGGTGGCAAGATAATAGGTCCCCAAACGCAAAGCAGGAAAAATAGTCATTGAAAAGGATTTAAGGTAAATAACGTGACCAGAAGTGTCGTAATAATGGAGAGGCAAATCCGTAGATTTTGCAAAATCTCCCATGTAATCATCCTCGATGATGTAGACATCATAACATTCAGCCAATTTAACAATTTTCTGCTTTTCACTGGTCGAATACGATAAACCAAGGGGATTTGAAAAGCGTGAAATAGAATAGAAAAACTTGATATCCCCAGTCTTAAACAATTCTTCTAATCTTGCTAAATCAATGCCTTCAAAATCACGTTCAATGGTCTGATAAGGCAGCTTTAGAGAAGCAACCAAATCATTCATTCGATGGTAGGTAGGCTGTTCCAAAAGAATCGTCTTCTTGTGATTTGGAAAAGGTACCTGCGAAAGGATGTAAAGGGCTTGTTGGGTCCCTGAAGTAACCAAAATATCTTCTTTTTTGGCGTAAATGGCGCTCTTTTCAAGATAATTTTGCAAGGAATCGATTAATTCTTGTAGTCCTTCTTGCTGATAGTAGTAGTTAAAGAGGTAGTTCTCACGATTCACAAGGGTTTCTGTTAAGCACGTTGTAAAGTCTTCATAAGCCATGTTGTTATAGTCAGATAAACTGAGATTCAGCGGTGTTTCCTTTTGGCTTTTTCCTTCAAGGACAAAATAACCACTTTTTTCAACAGCATAAATGTAGTTTTTAAACTTTAATTCTAGCAAAGCCCGTTGAACGGTGTCTTTACTGCAGTGAAATTTTTGGCTTAGACGGCGAATGGATGGAATACGTTCACCTTTTTGCAATTTACCATTTTCAATCTGGTCGATGATAGTTGTTATGATTTCTTGATATTTACTAGTCATAATCTGTCCCCATACAGTTTCTTATGATTCCTATTGTATAATAAATTGAATTTTCTTACAATATTTCTAAACTCTTAATTTAAAACCTTTTCGAGTTATTGAATCTGGTTTTGATGCGAGATTAGAAAGTCATTTATGATGAATCAAATTACACGTTCTGTGATTGTTGCCAACGATGTTGTTGGGGTTGGAAAAGTGGCATTATCAAGCGCTTTGCCCGTTTTATCAAATTGTCAAATCGAAGTTATTCCTATGCCGACAGTCTTGCTATCATCTCATACGGGGGGATTTGATAAGATTGCTATTACAGATTTAACTCAAGCAACACAAGGCTTTATCAAGCAATGGGAGACGCTTGATTTTCCATGTCATGGTTTGATTACAGGATATTTTAAGAATCAAATACAATTAGAAGATTTAGCTAAATTTGCTAGTGAGCATAATTTACCACGCTTTGTTGATCCTATTATGGCTGATAATGGTCGTCTGTATGCTGGATACGAGCAAGATTTTGTCAAAGCCATGCGTGAGTTTTGTACAAAGTCTGATGTGATTATGCCGAATTTAACAGAAGCTTGTCTTTTGGCTGATTATCCTTATCTTGGTGAAACTTATGATAAAACTGATATTGAGCAACTCTGTGAGCGTTTATCCCATCTTCATAATAAACACTATTATCTTAACCGGAGTTTCTTTTGAAGATGATAATGTTGGATTAGCGCATTATGATAGCAAGAGTGGAGAAATCACTTATCATTTTTCGAAAGCCTATCCATATCATTTCTTTGGAACAGGGGATTTAGTAACGGCAGTTCTTGGGGCTGGTTATTTTCACGACTTAAGTCTAG
>ENA-OQJR01000176-OQJR01000176.1-human-gut-metagenome-genome-assembly--contig:-NODE-176-length-19640-cov-2.824373_pt1 | contig 19640 bp, 26 predicted proteins | sample MGYA00242614_ERZ504781 | MGnify/ENA primary metagenome ERZ504781 (study PRJEB26092, sample SAMD00036365) | human gut metagenome | host: Homo sapiens | study: EMG produced TPA metagenomics assembly of...
TATGTATGAGGTATTGTAGATTGGCGGCTGAATGTTTTTCTTTGTCGCCGGTTATCATGTCTAAAAATACAAGCTATGTCAATCCTGAATGATATTTGGAACCGCATTGCCCGGAAACCGGACAGGCGGAAAGCGGCGGCAACGGAAACTTCCGGGACGGAAAACCGGGTATATGCGGTGGTTACGGAAGAGGGCGTGATGCTGTTTTCCGACACCCCCAAGGGTATGAAGGCACGGAACAGCTATCTGCAACATCTGGCCGACGGCTTCTTCAACGTGACCAAAGTACCCGAAACTTTGCGGATATATGAGATTGACCTGCCTACCAAACGGGTGGCCGGGATGGCGGACAACTGTATCGAAAAGCTGTCCAAAGCGGATTTGCGAAGCACAGACGCACAATTGCGCAGGTCGGTGGTGAACTTCACCTCCGACAAGTTTGCGGATAGAAGTGTGCTGGACGGCGGGGTGTGCAGGGCAAAGTTCGATCTGCGGCCCGATTTCCATAACTTCGACCGGCTGACAAAGATTCGGTTTGGGTATCTCGCCCCGGAACTATGATGTAGCGTCATTGCTGTATATTTCGGAAAACGGGTACGCCGGGATTGTTGCGGCAGCAAGGTGCATCCGTTCAGCTATGAGTATGAGTTCAGGGAACTGGCGGAGAAGCTGGGAGACAGCATGAGGGCACGGATGAATGCGCCTTTGTCGGCACACGACTTCGGCTATGCGGCCTTACAGAAAGAGGCAAAGGAGATGGCGGCGGATTTATTACAATCGGAGTTCCATATTACGGATGGGGAGTTCAGGTTGGGCGCACGGATAAGCCGGACAGAAAGGATGGAAATGTCACATCCGATGTCGTATCCGGAAGAGGAAAAGACCGGCGGGTTACCGGAAACACACTACAGGCAGGAAGCTCCTGAACAGCGGATGTCTGACAGCCAACGGCAGGTGAAGCATGCGGCTTCCATTACCCCACAGAAGAAGGAGAAGAAACAATTAATCCTATAGAATCTATGGAAGAAAAGAAAAAGCAAGCGGTGGAAAGCGGCAGTCTGTATATGACATTGGATGCCTTTTACAGACCTGTGTATCTGAGTATGCGCGGACAGGGGGAAGAGGGATTTTCCCGTTATATCAGTAACAACGTGCGGTCTCATACGACCGGTCGGGAATTTATTCCCGACCACTGAATGTTCCGTTTCGACTTTAAAGACAAAAGTCTGATTCCTCCCATATTCGGTACGGACAATGCGGATTATCTGGAACGGCTCTGTCCTGTACTGGAACGGGAGAATATATATCCGTCGGGGGTAGTGAGACTCCGGGATGCGGCATTCTGTGAGGAACGGGGGATTGTACATCTGTCATTATCAGCGGAACATACGGCTTTGCTGGAAAATGAGGATTACAGGCGGCTGCGACATCGTTTCGGAATGGGCGGGGATGTAATACGCAGCGGGCTGGCTGCTTTTCCCACCTACATGGCGGTGGAACACGGGCGGAAGGTATTGCTGTTTGACAAGACAGACGGTGGGGACAGGATGCTGGATGAGTTTCTGAGTGGGCTGGCCGAACGTTTTTTTGACGGCTATTGTAGATGGATGTAATCCAGGTGTTACATTTATAAAAATTGTGTTTCCATTGGCACGAAATACAATAATTACAATTGCATCCATGTATAGTATTCTTATATGGAATGATTTTATTTTTGCAAATACATTTATCAGTGACAGTAATGCAAAAACAGTTGCAATGGGATTGAAGGATTATGTGGGAGCATTTGGTAATGTAGACTGGGGTTTAACATTTGCAGCTATCGTTATATCTATACTTCCACCACTTATTATTTATTTTGCACTTAATAAATGGGTTACTGCAGGTATGACAATGGGAGCAACTAAAGGTTGATAAATAGAATGATATTAGGAGGATATGAAATGATATTTCCGGGAGATATCTCAAAGATGCCCTATCTGACACATGGGAAAAGCAGAGCAATTAATGCTGAGAACAGGACAGGAGAAAAAGGAAAAGGCGGGATGGCAGCCAGCCCGCTTGGACCTTCACGTAAGGGAAGCCCGTGTTTGAATAATATTCAACCGGGACAGGAAGAAGTTTTGGCAGATATTGAGGGGCCAGGTGTGATCCAGCATATATGGATAACTGTTGACAGTAAGACCTCGGAAGGTGACTGTTTTGTACTGAGGGATCTGATTATGCGAATGTACTGGGATGGAGAAGAGAATCCGTCGGTAGAAGTGCCATTGGGTGATTTCTTCTGTTGTGGATTTGGCCAGGAATGTATTGTGAATTCTGCTATTATAACTGTTGTTCCATCACGATGACTTAATTCTTATTTTGCAATGCCCTTTCATAAACATGCTCGCATTACTATTGAGAATCAGCATAAAAATCCAATACCGGCTTTTTTTTATCAGATTGATTACTGCCTGTATGATTCGCTTCCAGAAGACACTTCTTATTTTCATGCTCAGTGGAGAAGGCAGGCAATCACTGAAATTGGAAAAGATTATGTTATTCTTGATAATGTAAAAGGAAGTGGCCATTATGTAGGTACTTATCTGGGACTTTCAGCTTTGCAGAGGTACTGGTGGGGAGAGGGTGAAGTTAAATTCTACATTGATGGAGATGAAAAATATCCAACAATATGTGGAACAGGAATGGAAGACTATTTCGGAGGTTCCTGGAGTTTCGCATCAAATGAAAATGGCAGAATTGTAGAACAGAATTATTCTACCCCATATTTGGGATATCCATTTTATTCCAGACATGATTCACTTGTTTGGAATCAATATCATAATGATGATTGTCCGCCAATGCGTGGATTTTACAGATGGCATATCCCTGATCCTGTATTTTTTGAGGAAAATCTGAAAGTAACGGTACAGCAAATAGGGGTTAGTCATAATGGATTGTTTGAGCGACAAGACGATCTTTCAAGTGTGGCATACTGGTATCAGAGTGAACCTCATCAGAAGTTTAAAGAACTACTACCGGTAGAGAAGAGATGGCCAAGATAAATGTTATAGGAAAAGTCCTGCATTACTTTTTACGAGTGAGGCGGGACTTTTGTGAGTGTTATTTGATCGGTTCAAAATCAACAGCGAGAGTGTAATATAAAGTGCGGTAATCTTTAAGAAAGAAGTTTCAGGATTAAATATGGCAGAAATAAAGAACTCGGAATCAGATATGAGCACTCAGCAGAAAGCTGAGCTGGACAAAGAGAAAAGAAAAGAAGAGAAGAAAGAGGCAAAAAGAGCAAAAAGGCAGCACTACAGGGAACTGAATGAGCCACCAAAACTCACCGTGCTTGAGGAAGTGGGAAATGCAGTCACCCATGGAATAGGAGCAGGACTTGCCATAGCCGGCTTTGTCCTTCTTCTCCTGAAGTCAGACACAGGGATCAAAGTGATGGCATCGTGTTTTTATGGAATATCACTGATATTGATGTTTCTTATGAGCTGCCTGTATCACTCATACAAATCCGGGCTAGCAGTCAAGCGTATCTGGAGAAGATTTGACTATTCCTCTATATATCTGCTGATAGGCGGAACATTTGCTCCGATGTACCTTGTGTACTGGGAAAATGTGCTTGGAATAGTGTTGTTCTGTGTGCAGTGGGCGCTCATCATAGCGGGGATCACCATCATATGTGTGTTCGGACCAGGCAGGTTCCGACCGATACACTATACGCTGTACTTCGTCATCGGATGGAGCGCCATCATGTTCATTCCAGACTGGTTCAGAAATGACAAGCCGCTTTTGGGATGGATTGTGGGCGGTGGTATTGTCTATACGCTCGGCATGATTCCATTTGTGAAGGACAGCAAGGGGATGCACTTTATCTGGCATATCTTTGTGATGCTGGGGGCTGCGCTGCATTGGTTTGGAATGTACCTTTATGTGTATTAATAAAAGATAGATAAAAATGGGCCTATTTTCACAGTCCACTTTTCTGTTGCTAGAAGTTGATTACAGACATAAACAATGGTATCCTTTAGTCAGTTATAAACATGATGAGTAAATATTATAAATGCGAGGAGAAAATGCTATGGATAGAGTAGAGAAAATGCTTGGAAGAATGAAAGCAAGTAAATTATACAGATGTGTGGATTGGGATCCGGAGGGTAAGGCGAAGGATCTGGTAGATAAGTTCAACAGTGCTTCGAGGTCTGAGACTATGACAAGAACCGGAGAATATCTTGGAAAATTATTTGCACACATGGGAAAGGAGTGTTATATAGAGCCACCTTTTTATTGTGACTATGGAACCAATATACACGTGGGAGATTATTTCTATGCAAATACAGGGCTGATAGTTCTGGATCAGTGTGATGTCATCATTGGAGATCATGCATTTCTGGGACCAAGGGTCAATATATACTGTGCATGTCATCCGATAGATGCGATGATCAGAAATACCGGTGTGGAGCTTGGCAAGCCGGTTACAATAGGCGATAATGTATGGATCGGTGGCAATACGGTCATCAATCCGGGTGTGACCATAGGTTCAAATGTTGTCATAGGCTCAGGGTCGGTTGTCACAAAGGATATTCCGGATAGTGTGATAGCGGCAGGAAATCCATGTAAAGTCATAAGACCGATAACAAATAAAGATAGGGAATATTGGCTTAAGCAGCTAGAGGAATTTGAGGCAGACACAGGTGAGCAGGTAAAGCTGGAGCAGGACTGATTCAACATTGCTGCTGTGAGTTGAGATTCCAAAGCGTTTTTCTATACCACACATCCTAATGAAGAGCCAATAAAAGGTATAAAAAAGATGAAACAGACTGATAACTTTAAGTTCGACGAGGCAAATGTTATGAATGAATTAGTATATAGAAATCTATCCGAAGATGAAAAACGACAAATATGTGCATGGAAATATGGCGGAGAATACGATTTGTATAATCTTCCTTCTTATGAAGAAATGCAAGTTCGACAGATAGGATTCATGAATCCCCAAAGGGGAAAAATTATTATGGTTTTTGGGATGAAAGCATATTGGTAGGATTTGTCAATATATTGGAGGAAAAAGAAGAGATATTTATCGGAATAGGCGTAAATCCTGATTTGTGTAATAAACATTATGGTCAACGAATGCTCTCGATTACTTATGAGATTTCAAAAAAGTTATATCCTAACAAGCCGTTGTATCTGGAAGTTCGTACATGGAATATCAGAGCGATAAAATGCTATCAAAAAGCAGGATTTAGGATCGATGGACAAGCTTATGAGTTGACAACAGGAATTGGTACTGGAACATTCTATCGAATGATAAGAGAATAGGAAACAGCACATGAAATATGATAAGGTAGTGGAAGCAATTTTCATAGAACGTCCAAATCGTTTTATTGCGCGGGTAAAGATTGACGGAGCGGAAGAGGTAGAATTGGTTCATGTAAAGAATACGGGCCGTTGTCGTGAATTACTGCTGCCAGGGGCGGAAGTGATTTTGGAAGATTGCATAGAAAAGAATCCAAATCGAAAGACACGTTATGATATGATTGTATTAAACCAGAGTATGCCTTTGGAAACAGCCGGATGGATTTCTATATGGAAAAAGGAAAGCAAAAATATCTAATGGAAGTCAAAGGCTGCACCCTTGAGATAGACGGAGTTGGATATTTTCCGGATGCCCCGACGGAAAGAGGCAAAGGACGCAGGTGTTGAGGTGCTTTCCCTGAAATGTCATGTTGGGATGGATAGGTTGGAAATCATATGAGAAAATGAGCCTTGAGGGCAAGGCTCTAAGGGAGAGAGAAATCTATGATACGAGAAATTGAGAATAGAAGAAGTATAAGAAAATATAAGCCAGATGAGATCGAAAGAAAAAGATAAACTGGTTGACAGGAATTGTTGCGGTTGGCTTTGCCGACGAAGCTCCGGACAAAAGACCGAGGAAACCATTCGAAGAAATCGTTGAGTACAGATAAATAAATAGGGATTTGTATAACTGACACATTAGAAAGGATTGTATATGAGCGAATTGATTAAGGCTGATAATGAATATAAAGAGTGGATTGCCGAAATATCCACTGATTTTAGAAAAAGCCAAATCAGGGCTTCTATGAAGATAAATGATGAGATGCTAAGATTTTATTGGAAACTTGGTAAGGGCATTTCATCTATGCGTGAACAGTTCGGATATGGAATGGGATTCTATAAAACGGTGAGTGACGATTTGAAATCCATTTTGCCAGATGTGAAGTCGTTTTCTCCAACTAATTTGAAATATATGAGATACTTTTATGAGATGTATCCTGATGCAGTAATTTGTCCTCAGGTTGAGGACGAATTGATTACAGATGCAAATCGTCCCCAAGTTGGGGATGATTTACAAATCATTTTTAGAATTCCATGGGGACACAACAAAATAATACTTGATAAATGCAAAGGAAATTCTGCAAAGGCATTGTTTTATATCAGAAAGACTATTGAAAACAATTGGTCAAGAGATGTTTTACTAAACTTCTTAGGAACGGATTTATATGAACGTCAAGGCAAAGCAATAACTAACTTTACTAACACACTTCCGATAGAACAGAGCGATTTAGCACAAGCAATTACGAAGGATCCATATAATTTTGATTTTTTGACTTTGCGTGAAAGGTATGATGAAAAGGAACTAAAGGATGCACTTATAGAGAAAGTTAATAATTTTCTTATGGAGTTAGGTACTGGCTTTGCTTATATGGGCAGGGAAGTGAGAATTGAGGTAGGAGATACTGAAAAATTTATAGACATGTTATTTTACAATACTCAAAGGCATTGTTATGTTGTTGTAGAAATAAAGACAGGAAAATTTGATTCTTCTTATGCAGGTCAATTGGGAACTTATGTTGTGGCTGTTAATCATCAGATGAAAACAGAAGCTGATAATCCTACTTTGGGACTTCTGATTTGTAAAGATATGGATAAAGTAGAAGCCCAATATGCATTAGAATCTACTAGCCAGCCACTTGGTATTTCTAGTTATGAGTTATCAAAACTTATACCAGAAGAGTTCAGAGGTAGTATGCCTACTATTGAAGAAATTGAGGCCGAATTAAATGAATAATCAATTCATACAAAGAGTAATATTCGATTGGAATAGAATTGATAACGATAGTTATTTAAAGGGAATCGAGGCTTTTAAGGGAATTGAAAAACTTGATTTCAATAAACCAATCACCTTTTTTGTTGGAGAAAATGGCAGTGGTAAATCAACTTTGTTGGAAGCACTTGCCGTAGCACATGGTTTTAATCCTGAGGGAGGAACAAAGAATTATGTTTTTTCTACGCATGATACACATTCAGAGTTGTGTGATGCGATAAGAATTGCCAAAGGCTATCGGAAGGAAAAGTGGGGATATTTTCTTAGGGCAGAAAGCTTTTATAATGTTGCAACACAGGAAGTAGAATATGCAGATATTGCTAAATATCATGAAAAATCACATGGAGAGAGTTTTCTCGCATTAGCGCAGAATAATATGAATCCAAATGGCTTGTATCTTTTTGACGAGCCGGAAGCTGCATTATCACCGCAGAGACAGCTTACATTGTTGATGCAAATATACAGATGTGCAAAAGAGGGAGCACAGTTTATTATAGTTACGCATTCGCCAATTTTGTTAGGAATACCAGATGCAGATATCTATTGTTTTGATAATGGACGCATACATCTGTGCGAATATGAGGATACAGAGAGTTACCAGGTAACAGAAATGTTTATAAATAATAGGCAGATGCTGTTGGATAGATTACTAACAGATTAGATAATAAAGAAATCAACAACTTCAAGTTTGGAGAATTGAGAAAATCGGTATTTGTTGATTTAGTAAAATCAAATTTTCTTCACTAGGAGGTGTTTATATATGGCTGATATTGAATTTATTAGATGTTCTGGGACAAATGAAGATTTTATTGAGAACTGTCAGTTATTAGATATGGATTTAGATAGGCGAGTAGGAAGAGTTATTAAGAGAGATAAATATAAACAGTATAATCAGCTTGATGAGATAAAAGAGGTTGTAAAGGAAAACTTTGATAAGACTGTAGAATTTGTTGATGTACCAGACGCGGAACAATTTAGAGTAAGTCAAAAAATGAAACGAAGATAATAATTTTTCATAATAAAAACCGCCCCGGTGCTACCAACACTGAGACGGTCTACATACCCGAAGATATGCGATTAAAATCCATGAATATTGTATCATCTTCGGGACAGCTACACAATCCAGAACATTTGTTCATGTGCTGGCTGTTATTTTTGTACCTATTTTTACATAAATTAAATGAGGAGATGATCTAAAATGAGCGCAAGATATGCCTATGGTTACGTCCGTGTATCCACTGATAAGCAAGAAGAACTTTCTCCGGATTCGCAAGAGAAACTATTACGGGAATATGCTGCCAAAAACAATATTATTATTTTGAAAGTTTTCTTTGAGATCGGAATATCCGGTAGAAAAGCCGATAAACGGCCAGAGTTCCAGAAAATGATCGGGCTTGCAAAATCATCCGATCATCCGGTTGATGTGATTCTGGTTTGGAAATTCAGCAGATTCGCAAGAAATCAAGAAGAATCTATCGTATACAAATCCCTGCTGCGGAAGCAAAGCAACGTTGATGTTGTGAGTGTATCAGAACCTTTGATAGATGGTCCATTCGGCTCTTTAATCGAGAGAATCATTGAATGGATGGATGAATACTACTCTATCCGGCTTTCTGGCGAAGTCCTAAGAGGGATGAAAGAAAAGGCTACAAAAAAAGGATACCAGATGTCCCCACCTTTTGGGTATCGTGCTGTTGGAAACGGAGATCCTTATAAAATTGATCCGGATGAAATGAAGGTCGTGGATTTTATCTGTGATGAATTTGATTACCGCAACTCAGATGCCACAAAGATAACAAGAAAGCTAAACGATATGGGAGTCCGCACAAGACGAGGGAACCCTTTCGAATCTCGTAGCGTAGAAAGAATCTTGAAAAATCCATTCTATTATGGTCTTGTCGCGTGGAATGGGATAACATTCATGGGAACGCATGAAGTCCATTACTCAAAAGAACGCTTCGAAGCCCGCATGAAAAAGATACAAACTACATACAAGCCCCTGAAACGCCGTGATGTATCCTCATGTAAACATTGGTTATCAGGGATTTTAAAATGCGGATACTGCGGGGCCTCTCTCGCCTACAATGGTGCAAACAGGCACTCACCTGGTTTCCAGTGCTATAAGTACAGCAAAGGAATACATACCGAATCCTGTTCGATATCAGAGAAAAAAGTGATCGCTGCACTGGAAGAGTATTTTGAAAAACTTCTTTCCGGTATGGATTTTGAATACTCCTACCACTCTGCTGAGACCGGTGCGAAGATATCAGAACGTGAATCGCTCCTGTCTGAGCTTGATAAAATTTCCAACAGAGAGAAACGGATCCGTCTCGCTTATGAGAATGAAGTAGATACTTTGGAAGAATATAAACGGAACAAAGAGCGTCTGCAAAAAGACAGGGAAGATATTTTGATGCAACTGGAAAATCTCGACAAGAATAATGGAGATACGAAAACAAAATCTGATGTGCTCAAGAACGTGCAAACTGTATACGATGTGATTAAAAATGATGCGATAGACTATGATACGAAAGGCATTTTTATGAGAAGTTTGGTAGAGGATATCGTTTATGACAAGAAAAACGGCAAACTGATCTTCCACCTTTATATCTCGTGAGCCCTCTGTTTATAAGGGTTTACGGATATGTTATAGGTTACTGCAATCCGGGCCGCCAAATTGTGAAATGATCACTTTGGCAATCTGTGGGTTCGTTTGTGTAATCTTTACCGGATATTGCAATCGTTTTTCATAATTCCACATAATCAGCATCCTCCTTCCTGCCACGGCCACGGCTCATTGATCCATTTCCAGTATTCACTGCAGGATGCTGTGGCTGTATCAATCGTCAAAGGTCCGAAATTCATGGCATATTCTTTCATTGCCTGATTGCGCATCCGGCTGTATTTTTCGAAATAAGCCAGTGCATCCGGATCCTGCGGGTGGGTATCCAGATATAATTTCACTTCATCCACCGCGAAACTGACAGCGTTGATATGATTTAACAATTCTGTTCTACATGGACGGTCTGTCATTGATTACATCCCCCTTTTCCATAAAATGGTTTGTTTAAAACAGGGAAGATCGTTCCACATTCTAATCCCTTATGAACATCATAAGTGTCTTCCCATGTCTGCCAGGGAACATATGCCATCGCGAGAGTCATATGTTCCAGCGGATCACGGGGAATGCGGCAGGAACAAGGTGGCGAGACTGCTTCACCACAGGAGGAAGAAGGATTCTGTCGACGCTGCACCGGCATATTGCGATAAGGCTGCTGTTGACAGGTAAACCGTTCGTTTCTGGAATAAGACCGATTATTTTGCATAGTGTGTTCTTTCCTTTCATATAATTACAGTACATAATATGGAAAATCTGCAAAAAAGTGAATTTTGATGACAAATACAACTCTTTCCTGTACAATGGTTCTGATAAATGAAATACGACCAAAAAGGAGTTATGTCATGAGTATTTTAAATGTAGAGCATCTCACACATGGATTTGGAGATCGCGCCATTTTTGCAGATGTATCCTTTCGCCTTCTCAAGGGAGAACATATTGGACTGGTGGGCGCAAACGGAGAAGGAAAATCCACTTTTTTAAATATTGTTACCGGAAAACTGATGCCGGATGAAGGTAAGATTGAATGGGCAAAAAATGTCCGTGTCGGATACCTTGATCAGCACACGGTCTTAGAAAAAGGAATGACGATTCGAGATGTATTAAAGTCCGCATTCTCATATTTGTTTGAACTGGAAGAACGCATGAATGCAATCTGCGATTCCCTGGGAGAGGCCTCTCCGGAAGAAATGGATACGATGATGGAGGAGTTGGGAACCATTCAGGACACTCTGACTCTGCACGATTTTTATATTATCGATGCCAAAGTTGAAGAAGTTGCAAAAGCACTTGGACTTCTGGATATCGGTCTCGAAAGAGACGTAACCGATTTAAGCGGCGGACAGCGCACCAAAGTCCTTCTGGCAAAATTACTGCTTGAAAAGCCCGATATTTTGCTTTTGGATGAGCCGACCAACTATCTGGACGAAGAACATATCGCATGGCTGAAGCGGTATCTCATCGACTATGAAAATGCATTTATTTTGATTTCCCATGATATCCCATTCTTAAACGATGTGATCAATATTATCTACCATATGGAAAATCAGGAGCTGAACCGCTATGTAGGAGATTATCATCATTTTGAAGAAGTATATGCCGTTAAAAAAGCACAGTTAGAGGCAGCCTACAGAAGGCAGCAACAAGAAATCAGCGAATTAAAAGACTTTGTAGCAAGAAATAAAGCGCGTATTTCTACGAGAAATATGGCAATGTCCAGACAAAAGAAACTGGACAAGATGGACGTGATCGAGCTTGCAGCAGAACGTCCGAAGCCGGAATTCAAATTCCGATACGGAAGAACTCCGGGAAGATATATTTTTGAGACAAAAGATCTTGTGATCGGATACGATGAACCATTGTCAAAACCACTGTCTCTTTCTATGGAAAGAGGGCAGAAAATTGCTCTGGTCGGCGCCAACGGAATCGGAAAGACGACATTGTTGAAAAGTATTCTCGGGCTGATTCCTGCGATTTCCGGCACCTGTGAACTGGGAGAAAATTTGCAGATTGGATATTTTGAACAGGAAGTCAAAGGAGATAATCGAACAACCTGTATTGAAGAAATCTGGCAGGAATTCCCTTCATTCACACAATATGAAGTACGTTCTGCTCTGGCAAAATGCGGACTTACAACAAAACACATTGAAAGCCAGGTTCGCGTCTTAAGCGGAGGAGAGCAGGCAAAAGTAAGACTCTGTAAACTGGTGAATCGCGATACCAATATCCTGCTTTTGGACGAGCCGACAAACCATCTGGATGTGGATGCAAAAGATTCTTTAAAAAAAGCACTGCTTGATTATCGTGGAAGTGTGCTTTTAATCTGCCATGAACCGGAATTTTACCAGGATGTCGTACACGTAGTATGGGATTGCAGCAAGTGGACAACAAAACAGATTTAAAAAGAAAAGGACTTGATCTTCATTGAATTTCAAGTCCTTTTCCAGATTTATCTAATCAAATCCGCAAATTCTTTCTCAAACTCCTTCCACTCTGCATCTGAAAGGTGATGCACAAAGTCTTCCTCTTTCCACTCCTCTCCAACACCAAAATAGGCATGATCGGAGCACTGATATCCTACTTTTCTTGCCATTGCAACTGCGAACAACCGATAGGCATCGCCCTGTGCTGTAATCACATTACCATCTTCTACAACTGGTTGATACTGTATATTCTCCATATCGATAAATGGCAGTCTTTCGTTCATTTCCAGATACATGGAATTGGTGAATTTTTTATCTTTCAGAAGTCCTGCTTTTGCCAAATAATCGGTCCTGCACAGATGGCTCCGATTGGAAAAGTTTCATTTCCTTCCAAGCCCCTCAAAAATTCCATTAACTTTTCATCCCGAATCGATTGGCTGATATCACTGCATCCCGGTAAAATCAGACAATCATATTCTTCCACACAGAACTCTTCATACGTAATATCTGGAAGGATCGCAAATCCTTCTTCGGACCTGACCGGATTTTTATCCCCGGAAACCACAACTGTCCTGGTGTCAAATCCCCAGCGGAACAGTGAACTCAAATTTCCAATTTCCTGAAAACTAAATTCCGGATATACAACAAGTGCTATTTTCTGATTCATCTTTTCTCCTTTCAAATCTCTCAATTCTTTTACCTTTGCGCTTGATTGTACTGAAAAAAACTCCTTTTTTCAAGATTTTTCGGAAAATAACATCTGCAGCAATTCCTGATGCGGATGTTCTGAATCTGCCTGAAACACATCCACACAATTCAATGCCGCTCCCCCGTCAAAAAAGGCCGGAAATAAAAATCCACATTCCGGTTCTCCCGGTTCATAATCTCCTGTAACCGGAGAGATCACGCAGATCAGATACTCAAACATCTGCTCAGATTCTCCCAGTCGTTCCTTATCCTTCGCCTTTGCAGGAATGTCATACCGGTCATGAAACAAATACACAGCATACTCCTGTTCTGTCTGATACACTTCTGTCACTTTCTCGTAAAACACATCCAACAGTGCATCGTTTTTTAACCCACAGTCCCGGATTCCCATTAGCAGCTGACGCATACCTCCCTGTTCAGATTCTGGAAATACATAGCGTTTCAGATTCTGATTGGTCTGTGCAAATGGAACCGTTTTCGCAAGCTCCAGATTTTTCTCACGTTCTGCAGGAGATAGTTTCAGAAAATTCACGTTAAATGTTCCGTCAATAAAACCTTCTGCGTCTGCATAGCATCCTGCGATTCTGGTCATGGACGTTCTTTTTACTGTCATGCGCCTTGTCAGGGCAAGCATCTCTTCACGATTGATGTTCATTCTTTTTTCCACCTTCCTATCGTCCCATTCCGGCAACAATCTTCTCCACTACCTCCAGACACAGATCTGCTGCCGCATCCATTGTCTCCTGAAATTCTTCAAAACCGCCTTCAATTCCGTCACTCACACATTTTACCAACATGCATGGCACCTGATTTCGATTACAGGTAAGCACGATTCCCGCAGCCTCCATTTCACAGATATCCGCACTAAACATTTCATGCACTCTTATTTTCTGCTCGGGATCTGCAATAAATTTGTCTCCCGAAGCACAGACTACGGGCACTAATTCCGGATGAATCTTTCTGGCTGTATCACTTAACACTTTCGTCGTCGGAAGAAAGATATCCGGATACTGCGAATATCGTCCCACTTCTGTGTGGTCTGCCGCACTTGTGTCAAAATCAGTAGTGAACAACTTTCTCCACAATACAGACTTTTGTTTTGGACATCTCTTCCGTAAGACCACCCACTACAACCAAAATTAATCACGATACTCTACGTGATATTCACTGATCAGAAACTGCGTTCCGGAATGCTGCCGCTAATTTCTCCCGGTCCACAATTCACAATAACCATCCGATATTGGTCCGTCTCATATTCCCAGCTACCTGATACCCTGCTGTCTCTTTTCTCTTAACCAGTTTTGCTCCATAACGCTTCAGTACTGACTGTATCTCAACAGCAATGATCATGCCGATTGTTTTCATAGACTCTCTCCCTCATAAATGACTTCTGTAATTCCATTATAACTTCTGCACATTCACGCAGATCTCCAGTACATTCTCTCTGTAATCCGCTGTGATGGTTCCGCCCATTTTCTCCATCAGTGCCTTTGCAATAGACAATCCAAGGCCTGTTGATTTTCTGGCCGTATTCACGGTATAAAAACGATCAAATAATCGTTCTGCCTGTACTTCTGACAAACCTGATGCATGGTTGGAAATCCGAATCTCACCGTCTTCCGACAATACAATTTTCAAATCGCCGTCACTGTACTTCACCGCATTACTGAGAATATTGCCAAGAACACGGGACAGAGCATTTTCATTTACTCTCCCCGTGATCTGTTGATCCGAAATCGAAATCTCCGGAACAATATGATTCTGCTTTAAAACGGAGTAATACGCGGATATGCTGCTTTCCAAAATCCCGTTTAACGTTAAGACTTGAAGCGTCATCTCTTCCGCTTCTGATATCACAATTGTATAACGAAATAATTCTTCCGTCAATTGTTTGAGTGCCTGTGCCCGGTTTTCAATCGCATCCAGATAACGCTTTATATGCTCCGGACATTCTTCTTTTTTGAGCAGGTTCAAATAACCATAAATCGCAGTCAATGGCGTCCGCAGATCATGAGAGATATTGGTAACCGCTTCTTTTAGTTCCAGGTTTCCCTGTTCATAGCAGCGTCTTTTCTCATAAAATGTTTCCAACTGCAGATTGATTGTAGAAGCCAGCGCACACATCTCCCTGTCACGGCTGGAAATCTGGATTATGGTGTTTGTATTGGTCTTCAATAATTTCTGAAAATCTTTCCTGATTTCTTTTGCTGATTTTCGCAACAGATACACCTTGATCTGCAGCACAATATTATACAAAACCAGAATTCCTTCTCCACACCATACTCCAACTTCCATTTCCACTCACTTCTCCTATTTGATATCCTTCCGATTAAATAGATACAATCCTGCCAGGCTCGTTCCGAAAATGATCAAAATCGAATATCTCATCATTCTTCCGAGATTCAGAACTCCCTGATTAAAAATCTGTACGGCCTGCCCTGCCGGCAGAAAATCCAGGATATTTTGATAAACTGTACGGCTTATTCCCGTCAGATAAGCAGGATTTTTTACTGTTTCCATAACGGTTTCTCCATTTACGATTACCGCCTGTGTGATCATCTCCGGCTGAGACAATTTCGAAAAAATAATCCCCGCAAACACCATCATAAAAACCGCCGCCAGAATGCAGACTACCGCAGAGGTTGTCTTACTGGAGCTTAGCATGGAGATCATATGAAAGATCGAAACATAAGAAAGCACCAGCAAAATTCCTGCCACACAATTCTGCAGCATTGTCAAAGCCGGCATCTCTATCACGCCGAACATGGGAATACCTGCCGCAAACCCTGCCGTATAAGCCAACAACACGCTGCACGTCCCAACCAGAAAGCTGATCCACAGATTCGATCCATATACTGCATTTCTTGAAGAACCGCTGATCAGTTTATTTCTCAATGTTCCATCGTGATATTCTGTTCCAACATATAAACTGACAAATACCGAAAGCAAAACTCCCATCACCAGCAAAAAATGAAATAGAAATGGATCCAGCAGATAATTTGCCCCACTTTCTTTCATCTGCATATATTGCGAAAACATCAGGCAGACACTATAGATGGGAGGAATGATAACACAGGCATATGCGCCCTTATTTTTGCGAAGCCGATAAAGTCCCGCACGAAATAATTTATTCATACTTGCCACCTCCCACTAAGTTGAGATAATAGCTTTCCAGACTTTCCTCGTATTCCTGCACGGAAAACATCCTGCAATTCTGTTCTGCCAACTCCAATACAATATCGGAAACTACCAGTTCCCCATAAACATTTGCCTGCGTATCTGACAAGATCTCATATTCAAGACTTCTTTTATCCAGAATGTGAGCAAGTACAGCAGTATCCGTCACTTGCAGTTTCACACACTTCCTACAGGTATTTTCCAGCTCTTCTGCCGTAATCTCTTTCACTATAGTTCCCTTGTCAATAAATCCATAATGAGTCGCAACTCTTGACAATTCATCCAAAATATGACTTGAAATCAGCACCGTGATCTGTCTTTCCCTGTTCAGCTTTAATATCAGTTCTCTCATCTCTACGATCCCCTGTGGATCCAAACCATTGGTTGGCTCATCCAACACAAGCAGATCTGGTTTTCCTGCCAGCGCAATCGCAATTCCCAGTCTCTGACGCATTCCGAGAGAAAAATCTTTTGCCTTTTTCTTCCCTGCATCTTCCAGCCCCACCAGTTTCAAAGTCTGAGGGATCCCTTCAAAAGACGGCAAGCCCAAAACATAATACTGCTCTTTCATGTTTTCTTCCGCCGTCATATCCAGATAAATCGACGGGGTCTCCACAACTGCGCCGATTCTTCTCTGCGCTTCCAAAATTTTCTTGTCCGTATTTTCGCTTCCATATAACCTGTAACTTCCGGATGTCGGTCTTTGCAGTCCGCAGATCAGACGGATCAATGTAGTTTTCCCCGCCCCGTTCTTTCCTACAAATCCATAAATTGCACCTCTCGGAACATGCATAGAACACTGGTTCAGTGCCTTAAAGTGCCCATAGTTTTTGCATAAATGATCGGTAGTTAATACATACTCCATAACAATTTGGCCTCCTTACCTTTTCTTTCCAACATATTCTATCTGTAAAGTGTTAAGAAAGCTGTTAAGAAAAGTGCAAAGAAACTGTAAATATTTCTCACTCTGCCATCTTAAAACCAATTCCCCATACTGCTTCTATATAATCTTTCCCCGAGATTTCCCTCAGCTTCTTTCTCAAATTACTGATGTGAACCCGCAGTAGAACTTTCCATACAATCCGGTGTTTCTTCGCTGACACGGTCAAGCAGCACAGTCTTTGTGATCACCTGTTTTGGCTGCTCCAGCAAAATTTTCAAGATGGCAAATTCTGTCTTTGTCAGTTTTACCTCATGTTCCCCAACCCATGTTTCATGCGTAACCATATTCACTGTAATTTCTCTATACATCAGTTTTTCCGAAGAATCCAGTCTTGTACTTTTCCTGAGCTGCACAACAATCCTTGCCAGCAATTCTTCAATTTCAAACGGTTTTGTAATGTAATCCTCCGCGCCATTCAGCAAAAGAGCAACCTTATCTTTCACTTCAACCTTTGCGCTCATCACAATCACCGGAATTTTTTCAATCTGCGGCAGCACTTCCTCTCCTGTAAGCCCCGGCAGCATCAAATCCAATAAAATCAGATCCGGCTTTTCGTTTGCCAGAAACAGTAATGCCTCTGTCCCGGAATAGGCATGGGAAACCTGATATCCCTCCTGTATCAGAACCTCTTCCAGCATTTCATTGATATGAATATCATCATCTATGATTAAAATATGGCTCATAGAAAGCTCCTTCCTGATTTCAATTTTCTTATTCGGAATTTATAAAATTTTTGCCATATAATACTCGTCCACAAATTCTCCATTTACCAACATTGATTTTGCTCTTATTCCTTCTACTTTAAAACCACTTTTTTCATATAATTTTCTTGCTGCTTCATTATGACATTCCACAGTAAGCTCCAGCCGAATGACAGCATTTGCCTTCGCCCACTTTTCCAGATTTTCAAAAAAAGTCGTGCCGATCCCTTTCCCCTGATACTCGTTCAATACACCCACAACAATATATGCAGTATGAAAATTTCGATGAAACTTTCCCCTCTCTGCCCGGAGATACCCCACTATTTTATTGTCTGCCTTTGCAATTTGTAAAAAGTCATTTCCATGTATCACTCTATGATAGATATCCGTTTTTAATTCTTGAATATCCATATGCTGCTTTCTTTCATTTGGCTCATACATCATAAAATTTGTTTCCGCATCAAGAGCATTTAACAAACTCCAGAAATGTTCCATTTCTTCGATTTCTATCTTTTTATAAATCACCTATATCCCCCTTATCATTTTAAAACTGTTTTTGGTTTCTTTGCCTCCACATACTCAAGGCATATACCAATAAGAATGAAATTGATACAAATACGTCCTGGCTCCCTTTGGCATCTGTGTCACAGCATTGTAAACATTGTAATAATCTCCTGCCCCCATACCTGCCGAAAGGATTCCAAAAACAAGTCCAAAAACAAACTGAGGATAAATCATTCCAACGATGTAAGGTAAAATTCCAAACACCACATTTGGAAGCATAGACATCAAGATAAATCTTCCTTTGCTCATGGTCTCCGAACCAACCACAAACAACATCCCCTGTTTCCAGTTTGTATACAAATATACATCTTCTTTGAAGCATATAGCATGCAGAATTTCATGTGGAAATAAAATCGCGAATGGAAACAGGATTCCCAACCACATTTGCAGGGATCCATCAAAAATAAATCTGCCCATTCTCATGGTTGCAAAAATCCCCATGATGACCATCACAATAATCGATATCACAGTTGCTGTTTTGGAGAGTTCTTTTGTATCCTCAGCTTCTTTAAATTTTACCGCTCCCGGAATATGTTCTTTATGAGGAATCGATTCCGGATTCAAATCATATGCTCCTTTGTAATGTAATCTCATCTTCTGTCCTACAACCTTTCTTTACATTCGCAACGCTTCATTCTACCGTCTCAATGTAAATTAAGCCCCTTGCCTTTTTCAGACAAGAGACCTAAAAACTTCTTCACAATCTATCATTTCCTCGCTGCAATCAAATACCGATGAATCGTCCCTTCAATTTTCCCTTGATTCTCAATTATCTTTTGCATTTTCAGCAACTGCTCAAAGCATTTATCAACTGAAAAACCAGGAAACTCCCATTCAATAATATGTGCAAACCATACAAACGCACCAATATCATAAAATTTAATTGGTCGATACGCTTCCTCTGCAGCAAGAATATGAAAACCTGCATCGACAAACGCATTTCTCTGCTCTTCCAGATTTAAATGAGGAAATGGACTTTCCACTTCAGGCAGAACCATTTTCACTAAATCTCTATTGTTGTCGCCGCCAACCTGTTGTGTAACAAAGATTCCACCCTTTTTTAATAATCGATACAATTCCCTGGCATCAAAATTTCCATGCCTGTTTATAATCATATCAAATGTCTCATTATCATACGGAATCCTTGAAGGTGTATTACACTCTTTAAAATCAATTCCTAAAGGCAGCAACTTTTCCTGACACAATCGCACATTCGGCCCGAATCCTTCTGTCGCTGCTGTTCTGGCAAACGGATGATTCAGAGACAATAAAAATTCACCCCCGCCCGTATCATAATCCAACACTTTGGCCGTACCCGTTAAATACTGTCTCACGATCTTCTCATAATCCCATGGCAAATCATTCTCTTCCTCATATCTCCCAT
>ENA-OQJR01000180-OQJR01000180.1-human-gut-metagenome-genome-assembly--contig:-NODE-180-length-19573-cov-5.469145_pt1 | contig 19573 bp, 17 predicted proteins | sample MGYA00242614_ERZ504781 | MGnify/ENA primary metagenome ERZ504781 (study PRJEB26092, sample SAMD00036365) | human gut metagenome | host: Homo sapiens | study: EMG produced TPA metagenomics assembly of...
GTCCCCGGCACAGCGTGCTGAAATTGCTCTGCATCCGGTTACGCTCCTTTGTCGTCTTGGTCAGGTAGAGGTAGCACGTGTGCTTCAGGTACGGACGCTCGTTGAAGTGACGCTCGAAAGAGCGGCTTAAAAAAGCTCATGTCGTCCTTCTGAAGCTCCGGTTGTAGCGTTCCTTGATGAACCAGTCCTGTTTGTGGACGACGGAGTAGTCCGGCAGCACCTTGATAGCCTTGCACCAGCAACTGTGTATCGCCTCGTACTCCGCACCCGTCACGGTGTAAAGTTCCGGAGTTCCACTCGAAAGCCACCGTGATGTCGGCGTCCTTTGAGATGATGCAGCCATGCTCCACCGCTAAAAGTGGGAACCTGTTTTCCAGTGTTGTCATTTTCGATGTATTCCTCATTGTCTTTCTTCCTTTCGTTGTCGTTTGAACAGACGGGTTATCCGCCGCCGGTTGATAAGGTATCGGGGATGGCTCCTTGCCGCTCCCAATTTCATCAGCCCGTGTTCGCCGTACCGGGCGTTCAGCGCGAAGGTCTGCCATACAAGGAGGGAGGACGATGCCGCGCCGAAGCCGATACATATCCACTGGTCGATGCCGACCATGTAGAGGATGACGAACAGGACGAAGAGAGCCAGCAGACCTCCGCAGAAGATGAAGAGGTACTGTGCCTTCAAGCCCTTGAACTCTACCGGACGGCCGATACCCTTGTTGATTGGGTATTCAGCCATACATTATTTATTAAAGGAAGAATGAGCGCAGGATGGTGGCGGCTACAATCAGGAAGATGCACGCGCCGAACCACGAGGCGGCTGTCTTGCTGGTGTCGGGGTCGCCCGATGAAAACTTGCCGTACACTTTTACGCCCCCGATAAGCCCGACGACTGCACCGATGGCGTATATCAGTTTAGTTCCGGGGTCGAAATAAGAACTCACCATAGAGGTGGCTTCGTTGATGCCCGCGATGCCGTTTCCCTGCGCGAAAGCGGAGGCGGTTGCGGCGATGACAAGTGCCGCGGAGAGGATTGCTTTTCTGTTTTTCAAGATGTTCTTGTTCATAAACTGTTCTTGTTTTTTGCCGTCAAAAGGGTGGATGGTCCTTTGTCGGGCGGTTGATACTTTGTTTCTTTACTTTGGTTTTAGTGGATGCCCGTTTGTTTCCACGGACGTGGGCGTGTCCGTTGCGGATGGGGATGCGCCTTGCGTTTCCTCGCCGCGTGGGTTGATGTCATTCTTTCATGTTCATTTCTTTTATTGTTGTCATACATAGTTGCGAATGTCGAACTCCTCGATGTTGTCCGGCACGACGAACTCCTTTTCAGATTTCTTCAGCCGAATCTCGATAAGCCCCTTGATGCGGATGCCTATCTCCGAAGAGCCTTCCATCATTTTCTCGTACAACTCCGTGCCCTCCATGTCGGTGAACACCTTAGCCGCCTTTTCACGTTCCGCCTGTGTCGCGTCCGGGTTTTTGGCGGTCTTGCAGGCGTCGTCAATCTCGTCAAAGCTGCTGCCCGAAGCCCGTGGCGTGTCCGAGGCGTCCTCTTCCGGTTCGTCGTCCCCGTATCCCAGTTCCTCCGGCGGTATGCTCGTGAAGGTCTCATCGAGTTTTTCCTCCGGGACTTGTGCCGGGCGGGATGCGTTTCCCGTTTTCCGTCGTCAAAAGTAGCCTCTTCCTCCGACAGCTCAATGCCTTTTTCAATAGTGGCGGCTTCTTGCGTCGGTATGGCAGCGGTTGTCCGGGTGGATGCCATCCTGAAACGGCTCTTGCCGATGATGTCCGCCTTTTCCGCAGGGACTTCCTCGTGTGCCGCTATGCGTTTAGCCTCATTCCCGTCCAGTGACCGCCATAATCCGACAATGCCCTTGAAGAAGCGGACAATCCGCGTGTCCATGATGCGCTCGTAAAGGAGCAGGAACAGGAACCAGAGGTTGCAGCCGACCGATACCGCCAGCAGAATGTCTGTCATGCTGATTGTGTAATTCATATCCTTCCGTTTTTGGTTAGAATACTGAATTGTAATTTCGGGCATAAAGGCTCTTTATCGCATCTTCGCACTGGTTGAAGTGGTGCGTCAGCACATGGTCGATGTAAGCGGACAGCGTAAGCCGGTCATGCCCGATTACACGGGTGATACGCATGATACGCTCGTGGTACTCCGGGCGCACATACGCCATCTTCCCCTCACGTGCCTTTACTTCCGGGTCGCGGATGAACAGGCGTTCATAGTCCTTCTCACTGCATTTGCCGCTTACCGGGACAGGCGACAGTATTTCCACACTCGCCTGCACTTGGGTAAACATACCTCCGCAGTCTTGCTGTGGTCTTTTTTCATTCGGTGTCATTTCTTTTTCCATTTTCAAATCAGATCTTCACGTTGTTTCTTGTACAGTTCGTTGATTCTCTCCTTGTGCTGTTCCAGATGCTGGCGCAGCACGGTATCCACATATCCGCCTACTGAGATTTCCCCTCCGGCGATGTCGTTCACGATTCTGAGGATCTTGCCGTGGACGTCACGGCTGATATAGACACATTGGCGGGTCTTTATCTCGTTGCGGCGCAGGAATAGCTCGTTGTAGTCCTCGTCCTGCCTTTTCCGGCGTCCACTTTCCCTCTGCGCTTTTTCCCGTGTTACGGGTTGCACAGGAGATGGTTCCGGTGCGGCGGTGTCCTCTTCGGTCGGTGCAGCTGCGGGTACTTCCTGTGCGGGGCGCAGTGTCCCGTCCTGTGTGCGCCGCCCGATGGAGGCTAACAGCAGTTCCTCGTCGATGCCTTCCGTGTTCACTTTCCTGCTGCCCATGCTCACTGCGGTCTGATGATGTCGCTTATCTCTTCGGAAAACTCCCGGATGCCACTCCCTTTCAGCAGTGCCGTGTCCATCGGGAAGATGGTGGAGCGGAAAACGCTCTTGCGCTCTTCCGAAAGGTCACGGCGGAACTTCTTGCTGTCGGGCAAGCGGGTGGAAAGTACCGGAAAGCCCATTTCGGCTATCACTTCCTCGTAGATGCCGTACAAGTCGTTCCTCTCCCTGCCGTCCACCATCGTCCAGAACAGATGCAGCCCCTTTGTTTTCGCCTGTCCGGTAGTCATCAGCCTGTCGCGGAACATCGTGACGAATTTCAGGGTACTCTCCACGACAAAGCGGTCGGCACTCAGCGGAGTGAAAATGTAGTCCATCTGCGAGAGCGTCTTTATCACGCCGTTGCTTCGGAGTGTGCCGGGCATGTCGAAGAACACCACGTCGGGTTTCACGTCCTCAGTGGCAATCATCCTCTCGGCATCGTCGAGGGCGTTCACCGCATTGCTTTTGACGATGGTGTAGGCGTTCTTTTTGATCCGGCGGAAATGGTCGCAAGCGAGAGCCTTGAAGTAGGTGCTGCTGTCGATAAGCCCCATTTCGTGTTCGCGCAGCCCGTGGATGCTGTGCTGCGGGTCGTCGCAGTCCACGACGGCGACATTGTAGCCTTTCACGTTGTGCAGGTAGCTGGCGGCAAGTGCCGTGACAGTGGATTTGCCGATGCCACCTTTCTGTGTTGCGAATGCAACGAAGATTTCCTTACTCATAGTTCCATTTATTTTAATTGTTGATGATTTGTTTTTCTGTTTCCATACGGATTTGGCTGTCGCACCATCCGCTTCCGTGACTACACACGCAGGCGGGTCGTCGCGTATCCGGTTCTGTGGTGAAGCGGTGCGTCGGACAAATGGTGATTGACGACATTGCGTCATGAAGTCATTGAATCCATACGTCACCGAATTGTCGGAGAACCGGGTTTCCGACGGTTCGGGTATCCGTTTCGGCAAGTATCCGAAGAAGCGGATTTCCGGGTATTTGAATGTTCCGTTTATCATATCTTCAAATCGTTCGTTTCTTGAATCATGCTGCAAATAAACAAGTATATTTTGGAACCTGTATCACTTCTCCGGCAAGTGGCGGCACGTTGCGCCGGTTGGCAGTCATTGACCGGGTCAAGCATCTGTCCGATACCGCTTTAAGGGCGTAACTTTGCACCCGGACAGCAGGGTTCGCCGATGACGCGCGGCCCGGAGTCCTGAAAGGTATTTTCCCAATCCGTCCCCTGACGGATTTTTATGTTCACCTGAACATAGCAAGATGTCTTTTCAGCCGCTCAAAATATTTTGAGCAGCCACGAAAAGCACTTGCCCTTGCAGGGGCGGGCTTTCCCTCCGAAGTCGGGAAGCCTTTCAGAACTGCGGTGCTGTAATCCGAAGCGGCGGCTTATGCCGTCAATCCGCTAAATCCAAAGTAATATGAAAGAGAAAAGGAAAAGCAAATCAGGGAGAAATCCCAAACTTGATCCGGCGGTGTACCGGTACACCGTCCGTTTCAACGAGGAGGAACACAACCGTTTCCTCGCCATGTTCGGAAAATCGGGTGTCTATGCACGGTCTGTTTTCCTCAAAGCGCACTTCTTCGGGCAACCGTTCAAGGTGCTGAAGGTGGACAAGACGTTGGTGGACTATTACACCAAACTGTCGGATTTTCATGCACAATTCCGTGCCGTGGGTACGAATTACAACCAAGTCGTGAAGGAACTGAGGCTGCATTTTTCAGAGAAAAAGGCGATGGCGTTGCTCTACAAATTAGAGCAACACACCGTCGAACTCGTGAAACTGAGCCGCCGGATTGTGGAACTTTCAAGGGAAATGGAGGCAAAATGGTCGCAAAAATCAGTGTAGGAAGTTCGTTGTACGGCGCGATTGCCTACAACGGGGAGAAGATTAACGAGGCGCAGGGGCGGCTTCTCACCACCAACCGCATCTACAATGACGGTTCGGGAACGGTGGACATAGGCAAGGCGATGGAGGGTTTTCTCACCTTCCTGCCACCGCAGATGAAGATCGAGAAGCCGGTGGTGCATATCTCTCTCAACCCGCACCCGGAGGATGTGCTGACCGATATTGAGTTGCAGAATATCGCCCGCGAGTATCTGGAAAAACTCGGTTTCGGAAACCAGCCTTATCTTGTATTCAAGCACGAGGACATCGACCGCCACCACCTGCACATCGTGACGGTCAACGTGGACGAGAACGGGAAAAGGCTCAACCGGGATTTTCTCTACCGCCGCAGCGACCGTATCCGCAGGGAACTGGAACAGAAGTACGGATTGCATCCGGCAGAACGTAAAAATCAGAGATTGGATAATCCGTTGCGCAAGGTGGCCGCATCGGCAGGTGATGTGAAGAAGCAGGTAGGCAACACCGTGAAGGCTCTGAATGGGCAGTACCGTTTCCAGACGATGGGCGAATACCGTGCGCTCCTTTCCTTATATAATATGACGGTGGAGGAAGCGAGGGGCAACGTGCGCGGACGGGAGTATCACGGGCTGGTCTATTCCGTCACGGACGACAAGGGTAACAAGGTGGGCAACCCGTTCAAATCCTCGCTTTTCGGGAAGTCCGCAGGCTATGAAGCCGTACAGAAGAAGTTTGTCCGTTCCAAATCGGAAATCAAGGATAGGAAACTGGCAGACATGACGAAACGCACCGTCCTTTCCGTGCTGCAAGGCACTTATGACAAGGACAAATTTGTATCCCAACTCAAAGAGAAGGGCATCGACACCGTACTGCGCTACACAGAGGAAGGGCGCATCTATGGGGCTACCTTCATCGACCACCGCACGGGATGCGTGCTGAACGGTTCGCGCATGGGTAAGGAGCTTTCGGCGAATGCCTTGCAGGAACACTTCACGCTGCCTTATGCCGGACAGCCGCCGCTCACGCTTTCCATTCCGGTGGAAAACGGGGAAGATATGTGCGGGCCGACCGTTTCCGGGCATGATGACACGGATGGCGGTATGGGCTTGCTCTCTCCCGAAGGTCCGGCAGTGGATGCCGAGGAGGAAGCCTTCATCCGGGCGATGTGGCGCAAGAAGAAAAAGAAGAAGCGCAAGGGCTTGGGAATGTAATCGAAAATATCAACAATCAAAAAAATAAATGTATGTCACAACAAGAAGACGATTTGAGGGCATTGGCGAAAATCATGGATTTTCTGCGTGCCGTGAGTATCATTTTAGTGGTCATGAACGTGTACTGGTTCTGCTACGAAGCCATCCGGCTGTGGGGCGTGAACATCGGCGTGGTGGACAAAATCCTTCTGAACTTCGACCGCACGGCGGGGCTGTTCCATTCCATTCTCTACACGAAGCTGTTTTCCGTCCTTTTGCTTGCCTTGTCCTGTCTGGGTACGAAGGGTGTCAAGGGTGAGAAAATCACTTGGGGGAGAATCTGGACAGCATTTGCCGTCGGGTTCGTGCTGTTTTTCCTGAACTGGTGGTTGCTGCCCCTGCCGCTGCCGCTTGAAGCGGTGACGGGACTGTATGTCCTTACCATTGGAACGGGCTATGTCTGCCTGTTGATGGGTGGTCTGTGGATGAGCCGCCTGTTGAAACACAATTTGATGGAGGATGTTTTCAACAACGAGAACGAGAGTTTCATGCAGGAAACGAGGCTTATCGAAAGCGAGTATTCGGTCAATCTGCCGACACGTTTCTATTACAGGAAACGCTGGAACAACGGTTGGATCAATGTAGTTAATCCCTTCCGTGCGTCCATCGTGTTGGGTACGCCGGGCAGCGGCAAGTCCTATGCCGTGGTAAACAATTTTATCAAGCAACAGATTGAAAAGGGCTTTAGTCAATACATCTACGATTTCAAGTATCCCGACCTATCTACTATTGCCTACAACCATTTGCTGAACCACCCGGACGGCTACAAGGTAAAGCCGAAGTTCTATGTGATCAACTTCGACGACCCGCGACGCTCTCATCGGTGCAATCCCATTCACCCGGATTTTATGGAAGATATTACGGATGCCTATGAGAGTGCCTACACAATAATGCTCAACCTCAATAAAACGTGGGTGCAAAAGCAGGGCGACTTCTTCGTGGAGTCACCTATCATTCTGTTTGCCAGTATTATCTGGTATCTCAAAATCTATCAGAACGGGAAGTTTTGCACGTTTCCCCATGCTATCGAGTTTCTGAACCGCCGTTACGAGGATATATTTCCGATACTGACCTCTTATCCGGAGCTGGAGAACTACCTTTCGCCGTTCATGGATGCGTGGCTTGGAGGGGCTGCGGAGCAGCTCATGGGTCAGATAGCGTCGGCAAAAATCCCGCTTTCGAGGATGATTTCACCGCAGCTCTACTGGGTGATGTCAGACAGCGAGTTTACGCTGGACATCAACAATCCCGAAGAGCCGAAAATCCTCTGCGTGGGTAACAATCCCGACCGTCAGAATATCTACGGTGCGGCACTCGGTCTGTATAATTCCCGTATCGTGAAGCTCATCAACAAGAAGGGGATGCTGAAGTCATCGGTCATCATCGACGAGTTGCCCACAATATACTTCAAAGGGTTGGACAATCTTATAGCTACCGCCCGAAGCAACAAGGTTGCCGTGTGTCTGGGCTTTCAGGATTTCAGCCAGTTAGTGCGTGACTACGGGGACAAAGAGGCGAAAGTGGTGATGAACACTGTCGGCAATATTTTCTCCGGTCAGGTGGTGGGGGAAACAGCCAAGACGCTCTCCGAGCGGTTCGGTAAGGTGTTGCAGAAACGGCAGTCCATCTCCATCAACCGGCAGGATGTTTCCACCTCCATCAACACGCAGATGGACGCGCTCATTCCACCGAGTAAGATTTCCGGGCTTACGCAGGGAATGTTTGTCGGTTCTGTATCCGACAACTTCAACGAGCGTATCGAGCAGAAGATTTTTCATTGCGAGATTGTGGTGGATGCCGAAAAGGTGAAACGGGAAGAAAGTGCCTACAAGAAAATTCCCGTCATTACAAACTTCACGGACGAGGACGGCAACGACCGCATGAAGGAAACGGTGCAGGCGAACTACCGGCGCATCAAGGAAGAGGTGAAGCAGATTGTGCAGGAGGAACTGGAGCGTATCAAAAACGATCCGGTGCTGTGTAAACTGCTACCAGATAATGAGACTGTCTAACAAGTCCCCAAAATTGAAAATTATCCCTATCGAAGTTTGAAGTGACCCCCAAAAGTTGGATACAATTTTTTGGGGGGCACTTCAGTTCTGACGGGTAAAATCGTAAAATTCGGACTTGTTAGACAAATACTTACGCGGTTTCAACCTCAGGTACTGAATCTATCGAATTGACAAATTTAACCAATTGCGGATCTGAATCTTTTTGTATGAGGTTTCGGAGACTCTTTTTCAATTCATAAGCATCATCCCCTGCTGTATTTATTAAATCCATATAAAAATCTTTGTTTTGCAGAATCAATGAACGGCATGCCCCATCGGAAATTACAGGTTTCACTATTTTATCAATAACGTCTCCAGCTTGACTTTTCAAATTACCATGCGATCTAAGCCATGTTTCGAAAAATTGAAACTTTATTGCATTGATAGTCTTTTTACCGATGCAGAAATCATTTCTTATATCGGTAACTGTCGATTTAATTTTTCGTTTATCCAATCTTTCAACTATATTCTTGAAACAATTAGGGAAAGGATTCAAACTTTGAGTTCCAGAAGCAATATCCATCAGAATCTTTTTGCCAAATTCAGTCAAGTTATCTGGCAAGGATTTGATTTTAGCCAGTAAATGTTTTATTGCGACAAACCAATAATATGATGTATGTGCTGTTCTTTGGGCGTATAATGTATCAACACTTATTTCAGACAACGCTTCGAACGCTATTTTATTGATATGATCGGTCAGGACATTGCTTATTTTAGTGGTCAAATCGTAAAAAGATGCGTCAGGAATTACATCTTTAATATTGTTCTTAGTGATATACTTATCCAAATCGGTATTCCACTCTGCTAAATGCTCGATAAATACCTCATCCGTTACACCTATTCTGTTCTTAATATCTTCAAATTGGGGCAATATGTCTGAGAGCAATAATTTATAGCCAAGTTTATGATTTACCATGTATTGTAGTGTTTCATTTAATAGCGGTATATTCCATCCCACACTATTTACTAATAAGTCTCCATGATCCACATAATAGTCCATGAGTTCTGCAACATATTTTATATCTCCACCCTCTATTAAGGAAACGGAATGACCATGTGCCAATTGCATGGCGACTAAATCGTAATATCCAGACTCTTTAATGTTTCGGCCATCAGTTTCTAATTCAGAATGCAACTGATTTATGTAGGTTGAATCTAACGTTACAGGTAAAGGTCTTTCTTCGTCAGATGCCAATAAACGATAGGTTGTAAATATAGCCCCTATATTATCTTTATTTACATTCTGTTCATCAATGCAATTCGTGATCGCTTGCAAAAGCGTTGGAAACGTATAGGTAGAATTATCTTTTAACGTTTTTACAATATCTGCATGGTCGAAATTATCGGGTAGTAAGTTTGCCAAATAATTATCGAGCGCCTCCGAATTTGTTGCTACTTGATAATATTTATATGCTTTAGTTGTCGCGTTATCCCGATAGGCAGCATCTGTTGCATTTGCAGCTTGAATATAATCGATAAATGTATTTGGCTTGACTGTTTTTGCTTCAATCAATGACGTAAAATCGCACGCCAACTTATTTTGCGCAATAAACCTGTCTATTGCATCTAACGTTTTGAAATAGTCGCCGCCATTGAAGTCATTGAACCGAACTATCTTCTTATATAATTGAGCAATCACATGGTTTTGGCTTTCCGTGTCTAAATGCAACAGCAGTTCTTGGTATTCGACAGGGAACACCTGCTTCTCTATGGATTCTTTTAATTTCAATTGTGCTATTCTTTGCCATACACGCAGAATAACATCGCTCTTTCGAGTTAATTTATGCAAACAATGTATAATCTTATCGATAAGCGCATTGTCCATACATTGTATAACTTCTTCTAATACAGTGTCAAATTGTTTATTAGTCTCTGCATATTGATTTATGTCGTGGTCTTCTTCTCCGTTGATGCAGCCTTCAATATATTTTTTCAATGGAATTTGTCGAGCATCTTCAACATCGACACCATATACCAAAGCTGCAATTTCGCGTTGTGTTTGCAGATCATTGTTAATTATTGTTTGAATGCCATTCAGATAGTCGCCGGACAATATTTGTTCTACTGGATTTGCCAGAATATCCGTCTTCTTCAAACAGAACAATGCTATGTTTATCATCAAAATTTCGTTACACCACTCTTGTTTAAGAGCGACCATCTCATTGATATATGATATAATTTCCCTAACATTGGCATTAGGATTTACCAATCTGAATATCCGATTTATAGTTTCTTTCGCTTCATTTTCTGTTTCTCCAAATGCTTCAACAAACAGTTTGTTGAATATACTTCGATAGTCGGTAATAACAGGAGGAGCAACACGATAAACAATAGGGAAAGTTTTATTGATAAAATACTTGGTCAGTTGTTTCGTTTGTTCGTCGGTCTCATCTCCGAATGCACAAGCTAAATGTGTTTCATCGAAAGGAATAACAGCCCAAACATTTTCAAAACCGCTATCGGCGAAGAACGTATGGATAGAAGACCATAATTCTTTTACTTTTTCAGCGGGGAGACGATCCATGTTGTCAAAAACAAGGACTAATTTACGTTGTCCTTTTTCCTTGATAAAATCAGAAATGTCTTGCATCCATGTTTTGAACTCGTAAACCGTTGGTTCGTCTTCGCTCAAAGTCTCATAGCAAACGTCCTTTTCGACTTTATCTTGATAAATAGCTAACATATAACTCCATCCATATTTATGATCTTTGCTATATGCCCATTTCCAAACGCACAATGCAATAAGAACTGGCAGTGCAGCTATGATAATAGACAATAAAGAAAACCACCATGTTGTGGGTGTAGGTTTTACTGCATACGCAATAAATGTAAATATCGGAGTTAAAACTGCAACCAAAAATGCCGCAACCATACCATTACTGATAAGGGGATATTTTTCGGTTACGGTCTCCGTTTTACGGGCTAATAAATATTTCAGCTTTTCAGACCATGATACGGTTTTCGTACCTCCACCTTTGACTTTTATTGTTGCATTTCCAGATAGGATACCATCATCAATAAGTTTGCTTGTAAGCAATTCCAATATAGAGCGGCGTTGCAAGTCCTCTTGATGTCCCCATGCGTCATACTCAAAAAAGTAATAGTCGTCTGATAATTCACGTTCCAACATTTTAACCACGTTGGATTTTCCAGATCCCCAAATACCTTCGATGCCGATAATTCGAGGTAAAGTACATTCCTCATCCAATGAATCATTCTGACAAAAATGGCGAGCAATAGTTTTTGCCAACCTTTCTTGCGAACCTCCATCGAATTTGTCAATACCACACGGTTTATTTTGGATAAACCGCGGATATTGCTGTTTGGATTGTAGTTTTGTTTCCATATACGTAATTTATTGATTATACGAACTCCAAATAATTCTCCCGATTTACCACATGAAACTCGGCATAGGGATAGGCTTCTTGGAAGGCTTTCGGTGCGGCCGGCATTTTATTTCCCCACTTGAACTCCAAGGCGGTAAGACTGTCGGCACTCTCCTCAATCAGGTCGATTTCCTGTTTGTCGTAGGTGCGCCAGAAATAGAACTCCCTGTGCAGTCCCTCATTGAAGTTCGCTTTGCGCCGCTCTCCGATGATGTAGTTCTCCCACAGCGCACCGACATCCTGCCGAATGGCCAGCGGTGAGAAAGCCCCGATAATGGCATTGCGAATGCCGTTGTCGTAGAAGTACCACTTGCCAGCTTTTGTAACCTCCTTGCGTAGGTTACGCGAATAAGCCCCCAGACGATAGATAACGAAGACCTTTTCCAATAGGTCGAGGTATTTTTCAACGGTCGTCTTGCTCATGCCGAGTTGTTTACCTAACTCTTCGTAAGAAACTTCGCTGCCCAACTGAAAAGCTATCAATCGCAGTAGATCGCGCATCTTGCTCGAATTTTTTAAGCCGTCAATTGCTAAGATATCTTTAAGCAGGTATGCACCGACAATATCACGTAGGTAGTCTGTTTTACGTTCATAGTTCTCCATCATTACTACTTCGGGATAGGAACCGTAAATCAAGCGCGCTTCGAGGTTCTGGCGGGTTTCAAGTGCCGTTTCCGTCTGTGCGATTTCCCGTTGCGAGAATGGTGTAAGGAGAAATTGCGTACTGCGGCCGACCAACGGTTCACCAGTCTTATTCAGCAAATCGAATGACGAAGAACCACTTGCCAAGACACTTATTCCCGGTATTTCATCAACTATCAACTTCAGAATACTACCGATTTGTGGTATGTTCTGTGCCTCATCAATAGCCAGCAAATCAATACCATCCAATAAATGCCGATAATTGGCTATTGAGCGATTCTCCAATAGTGCTAATGTGTCGTAGTCTTCGCCGTTGAGCATCATCGTCCTACCTGAATAGTTGTCCACAATTTTACGCATCATTACCGTTTTACCAACACGGCGAGCACCAAAAATCAGTACTGCTTTATTGGGCGCGATTCGTGCTGTAATCTTCTCTTGAAGTATTCTATTTACTGTTTCCATACCTTATAAAATATAATGCAAAGATAATCATATTTTTTTAATTGGCGAATTTTACAAAAAAAACGGGCTATTAAATGGCGATTTTTACAACCACAATCTTATGGAAGTTGTTTCATTGTTTTTAGTAATGATATATGTTCATACTATGATGACTCAATAATTTACCAGACATACGTTTCTGAAATTTGTCCTTATAGGAATGAAAAACTCACATATATTGTGCTAATTAATATATAATTAAATGAAAATAAAAAGACAGGATACGAGTATTCCTGTCTTCTCATCTGTAATGGATATTTTTTTATTTTCTCATCCGCTCCAACTCCTCATCACGCAACATTCTCTCGTTCAGTTTTTCCTGCATCCTGTCAATGAAATAGGTGCGGCTTTCGTTCTTCCGGCGTTTGATATCAGTGTAGAAGCGGTAGCAGTCTTTAGAATCAACCCCGAATATCTTATAGAGAAGTGGGGCGAGCTGTTTGAGCGGCATATTGCCGTTGTTGATGCAGCCCATCACGTCTATGCCGTAGATAAGTTCCACGAGGTCGATGGCATTGCCCGTCCATTGAAGAAGGCTGGCGGTGGTTTCTGTTGCGTTGTTGGCGGATATTAGTGGTGGCACTTGGGGCGTGGCAAGGAATTTCTGCATCTTTCTTACGAAAGACAGAGCCTTGCTGACGTAGGCGGCAATCTCTCTTTTTTCTTCTGACAGATTACGTACGGGATGGTGCTGCAACTCGATTTCGATGTAGGCAAGCGCGATGACGGTAAGGTTCATGTCCATGCCGCCGTTGCACAGTTCGATCACTTGGGTGGCGAAAGCCGTGTATGCCGTTTCCATATTGCAGTCGCCGGCTTCGTTTATCAGGCGGAAAAAGTCGGTTTCCGCCAGCAAGAAATAATTCATGGTTCTGTCAATTTTGAAAATTACACTTTGTTTTCTGCGTGCGCACATGAATATAATTGGCAAAAAACGCGGCAGAAAATAAAAAATCCAACACTCAATTTTACAAAGTGCTGGATTTCAGAGGTATAAAATTCAGTATTTTTTCACAAGGACAAATTATCTCCGACTTAAATTGTTTGTAATCGGAACATTTATTCTATTCCTGAAAATAGAAATGTATGCTTGCCGCACATTTTGGCTATCTTGCTTTTTTATCAAGGATATAGATAATGCGACATACACCGTTGGGATAGCTTTTCAAAGAGGAAAGCGTCCAGTGTTGCTCTGGCAGAGCCGACTTAAAAAAATGTCGTCCGCTTCCGGATATGAAAGGAACGGTGTATAGTATGATTTCATCCACAGCGTGCATCCGCAGCAGTCCGTTTATATAGTCTGCCGTGTCCGGTGTGGCTTCCGCGAGGTAACGGATGTTTGTGCAGTCTTTTCTCCATTCGTGCAGCATTGAAATGGAATAGTCCGGTGTCACACGGTAAAAGGCTTTCTTCCTGATTTCATCAAGACCGCAACGGTCAAGGCACAAATCCGTGATGTGCTTTATCATATAACTCTGAAGAAAGACATCCGTCCATCGTCAGTACGGCGAGAATCTGAACTTTACCCATAATCGTTTCCTTTCGTTAGGCAAGGGTAAAAAAGTAGCGTGCAATTCACACTACCTTCAAGCGATGGCTCTGGTAAAGCCTTTACGGAGAGTACGTGAATGCACGCTATGCGTAAGCATAGCATAAGCATCACGCAATCGTCTCCGTAGTTCCAATTTACCAGATTTTCGCTTGAAACGCCTTGCGGTCTTATCCTATATGTTGGCGGCGAAAAGCTCCTGCCAATCGCCGTTTTTCTCAAATGTTATGCAAAGATAGCCAAATTCAGTGAATTACGGGCTATGATTGCTTGAATTTATATTTAAGTCCATACTCTTCAAGTTTGCTGTATAGTGTTGTCCTGCCTATGCCGAGCAGTTCTGCGGCGACACTCCGGTTGCCGTTTGCCTGTTTCAACGCACGCAATATCCGCTCCTTATCCTCCGCGTCATTGCGCAAGGCGAAGCTGACAGTAGAGGTCGGTTTCGTCACGGCAAGTTCCAGATGCTCTTTCATGACAACACCTTCCTGCGCCTGCAATACAGCACCCATAACTTTCTGCCGAAGTTCCCGCACGTTGCCCGGCCATGCGTGTGTCAGCAACGCTTTACGTGCTTCGGAACTGAACCCGCTCACGCTACACTCCAGCTCTCTGTTTGCCATATCACGGAAGAACTCTGCCAGCGGCATAATGTCTTCTTGACAGTCACGCAACGGAGGAACGGTTATCCCGAAGTCGTGCAGGCGGTACAGAAGATCCTGCCGAAAACGCTTTTCATTCACCGATACCTCCAAATCTTCATTGGTAGCAGCGATGATGCGGACATTGAAATTCCGGTCTGCCTTGTCTCCGACCGGGCGATACCGCCTCTCCTGTATGGCACGGAGCAACATCTGTTGGGTTTCCAACGCGAGGTTTCCTACCTCGTCCAGAAACAACGTGCCGCCTTCCGCCTCATGGAAATATCCTTTCTTGGCATTGTCCGCACCTGTAAATGCACCTTTGACGTGTCCGAAGAAAGCCGACGGTGCAAGCTCTTTGGAGAGTGAACCGCAGTCCACCGCCACAAATGGCTTGCCTGCACGTTTGCTCTTGTCATGCAACAGGTGGGCAATATGCTCCTTGCCCGTGCCGTTCTCACCAAATATCATCACGCTCATATCGGTGGCGGCTACCAGCCTTATGCGGTGCATGATTTTCTGAAAGGCGGAACCTTCACGGGCGAATATAGGCATACGGCGTTGTCCTGCCTGACGTTCTTTCAGTATGGAACGGATCAGGGGGACAAGTTTATCCTCCACAAGCTGTTTGGGAATATAGTCTATCGAGCCGAGTTTCATGCTTTCCACGGCGGTATTAACTTCGGCGTAGTCGGTCATAATGATGAAGGGCTGCATCTTTCCCTCCTTTCGCATCCAGCACAAAAGGTCTATGCCACTGCCGTCAGGCAGACGCAGGTCGGCAACCACGATATCATTATCTGTTGCCTGTTGCAGATGTTTCTTCGCGGTTGAGAGGTGGTAAGCCTTCATATTGCGGTAGCCCTCCCGTGACAGCATATTGCAGACATATTCGCAATACACGATGTTGTCTTCCACCACAATTATTTTTGTCTTATTCATCTTCGTATTTTCTCCTTTCCTCTTCTGCCAACCGTATTATTTCCACTCCCTTATCCAGCACGGCAGTCACGGCATGGCTTAACGCTTCACCATCCGGGAGAGCATCGCCACGAAGCAATCCGTAAAGTACATTCAGCGGTTGGTCGGCACGGAGCACCTCCCACGAACTGCGCAGGTGGTGGATCAGGGAATCCAGCTTTTGCAGGTCTTTTTCTTTTGCTGCATCCCGTACCGCCTGCATTTCCTTTTCTGTTTCAGTTATCAACTTTTCCAGCATGACGGCTTCATTGCCATAGGACAATAAGGCGGAAAAGTCCGGTTTCCCGTCCGGTGTCGCTTTTATGGCACACCTGTCGGAAACCTCCATCAGTTCCGATATGGAGAACGGTTTGAACAGGCATCCGGCAAAGCCTTTTGCCAATAGTTCCCCTTTGTTACAACTGCCCGAAGCGGTTGCCACAACCACCGGGATTGTTGGTGAATTGCCCACGTTGGACGAACGCAACAGTTCCAGCAATTCGAAACCGTTTATATCGGGCATATTCAAGTCTGTCAGCAACAGGCTGTATTCTTTCTGGCGTATCATTTCCATCAGTGCCGCAGCATCGGTGCAAGTGTCGCAGTGTATTCCTTCTTGGGAATACATCTCTTTCAGCATCAGAAGTAATACCTCATCATTGTCAATGGCGACAACATCATGGAATTTATTGTTATGATAAACAGGTGTATTGCTTGTATATCCAAGCTGTTCTTCAGCTTCCTGCATAGAAATTTCAACTGTGAAACGACTGCCTTTCCCTTTCTTGCTGTCTAAACGGATTGTTCCGCCAAGCATCGACACAATATTACGCATTATGGCAAGCCCAAGCCCGAAACCCTCCTTTGCGGCGGCATTTGATAGACGTTCAAACGCACCGAACGCTTGTTTCTGTTCCTCTTCTGTCATGCCTGTACCTGTATCTTCAACGACCAGTGTCAGAACTCCATTATCATATTCAGTAATCAAAGAAACACCGCCTTCTTCTGTGAACTTGACAGCGTTTGACAGCAGGTTATTCCCGATTTGTATTATTCGCTCTTTGTCGGTCAATACAATGGCATCGTGTCCAGTCTTCACGGACAAGGACAGCCCTTTGTTCACGGCAACAGGCATGAACTCCGTTTCAAGTGTGTGCGTGATTGCTGAAATCCGGCAGGGTGACAGACGGGGCTGTTCCTTGCCGTTGTCCAGGCGGAAGAAGTCAAGCAAAGTGTTAAGCATATCCCGCATACGGTCGGAGGATTGCAGTATGTTTTGGATATACTGCCCGGACTTATCCTCACACTGTTCTTTCCGTATCAGTCCGGCATAGCCTGTTATTGCTGTCAGCGGTGTGCGCAGTTCATGGGTGATAGTATGTACCGCCTTCTTCCTTGACGTTATCAGTGCCTCGTTCCGTTGTACGGATTGTTCCAGTTGCCTTATCAAATCAGTTGTCTTGTGCTTGTATTGTTTAATGCTTTTTGCATCACGATGTATGATGATGTAGGAAATTAACAACAATAGAAGAACGAATCCCATTAAACCGCCTACTTGCATAAATGACTTTTCACGCATGGCAACTATTTCGTTTTCCCGGCTTTGCAGTTCGGTTTGTACCTTTTCTTCTATTTGGCAAATCAATTCTTGCAGTTGTCTGTTAAGTTCTGCATTACGAGCTGCAAGGCTGTCGGCTTGTTCCGACAATTGGCGATCCTGCACTTTCTGTTCGCTGATTACGTTTCTATTGACCGAATGAAGGATAGTGGTTGATACTGCTGGAGTTACTTCCTTTTTTTTGCCGAATATGCCTAAGAAACCTTTTCGTTTTGGCTTTTTGGACTGTTCCTGCACACTTTTCTGTACAATAACCGGAATTTGATTGGCTATCTTCTTGTTAATAGATTGTTGTTCATCCATTAACCGGACTATCTGGAACATCTGTCGTTCCTTATCCTCTAAAAGACTGCGCACACTATCGATGCGCTCTGCTGGATAGGTGGCCTTGAAACGGCAGAGCATACTGTCCATTGCCATACGCCGTGCATGGTAATGCTCGATATCTTTATCGTTCCATTCCAGTATTGTTTCACCCAATAGAGAAAATTTTATCATTTGAATATTGATATTGTTTATTTCTTTTCGGAGCTCGTCTATTTTTTTATTGCCAAGTTCTAATGCTTCTATCTCCTGCCATTCATAGAGGCTATTATATGCCATACATCCGATAAGAATGGAGATAAGTATATATCCCAACCGTATTGCCTTATAGAAATTTCCTGACCGCTCCATTATTTTAATGACATTGATTTTTGGAACATGAATAAAAGTTTATCTTTTTCGTTCATGCGGATATTATCAGAATAACCGTCTTTTGTTATTTGATACCCACATGGCTTAACCATAAAAATGCCTAAGCCCTTAGTGTACGAACTTACTTCTGAGGCATAGTCTTTACTTGTATTTAATGGAACTTTCCCTTTAATATGACACCACTCATTATTACAACTGATGTCTTCAATCTCAGACATCAGTTTTTGCAAATCTGTAATAGCTTTGGAACTCGCTACTTGGGGTATCTGCAACTCAAAACAGAGCATCGGTTCGAGAATGTCCACACCTGACTGTTGCAAAGCCAGCCTGAAGACATAAGGGGTCAGCTGTCTGAAATCAGCAGGTGTACTTACCGGGCTATAATACTCGGCTTGAGTAAAAGTTACTTTCAGATCTGTCACTTCCCATCCATGTAAACCAGATTGGCAAGACATACGAATCCCTTCAAAAACGGCATTTTGAAAAGAATGGTTCAGATAACCATAGGAGATGTCACTTTCGATTTGCAACCCTGCCCCTAACGGTAAGGGTTCAAGAGTCAGCCCTATTGTGGCCCAGTAAGGGTTGGGTGGTACTTCGATCTGAATAATCTTATTGACCTTTTTTATAGGTCGTTCTTTGTAGATAGTCTTGATCTCATCAAAATGGACCTTTACGGAAAATCGTTCTTCCAGCAATGTCTGTATGATTTCCTTTTGGGTCAAACCATATAACGAGATTTCCAATTCATCACTATATGAGTTTATGGAAAAGGACAAAGACGGGTCTTCAATCCACAATGTATTCAGAGCGGATATCACCTTGCTTCTCTCTTCGGGCTTATTTGGCCGGACGGAGGATTTGAGAGCGGGATGCTGATGAGATAATCCTTGAATCAAACAAGGTTTAGCACCTAAATAATCTCCGATTCGAAAATCTTCTATATCTTCTACAATCGCGATATCATTGGCACCCACTTCATCAACATTTATCTCTCTGCCCTGATAAATAGTCTTTAGATTTTTAATCTTGATGAATTTTTCCGAATCGTTGATTCTTACAACGTCTCGAAGTCTCAGACTTCCGTCAATTATTTTAAGAAAACTTCTTTTATGCCCTTTGGGGTCATGCTCTATCTTATAGAGATAAGCTGAAAGTCTGTTTGAGACTGATGCCGGAGGAAGTATAAAAGAAGAAATGGCGTCCAACAACTCATTGATACCGATATTGAACATTGCTGATCCATGTAGCACCGGATAGACTTTGGCTTTTGCCACAAGAGCGATTATCGTATTCCAATAATCAGCCGGTGAAATTTCGCTATCCGCCAAATATCGTTCTAATATATCGTCGTCATGGTTGCATACAAATTCTTTGTATTCTTCCTTTATATATGTTTGGGAGCAAACCGGATAAACCGATCCATCGACAACAGTTTGCATAAACAGGACATCTTGCGACAGATTTGTTTTTATATCCATATACAAACGCTCCAAATTCACACCGGCACGGTCAATCTTATTGATAAATATAATTGTCGGGATTTGCAGCTTT
>ENA-OQJR01000182-OQJR01000182.1-human-gut-metagenome-genome-assembly--contig:-NODE-182-length-19531-cov-4.480777_pt1 | contig 19531 bp, 12 predicted proteins | sample MGYA00242614_ERZ504781 | MGnify/ENA primary metagenome ERZ504781 (study PRJEB26092, sample SAMD00036365) | human gut metagenome | host: Homo sapiens | study: EMG produced TPA metagenomics assembly of...
GCAACAAACTCGTCGACGCTCATCTGAACGGTCTCGTTGGAGCGATCGCGGACGGAGATGTTGCCGGCCTCGACCTCCTTCTCGCCCAGGATGAGCATGTAGGGCACGCGGTCGATGCTGCGGGCCTCACGGATCTTGTAGCCGATCTTCTCGTCGCGGTCGTCGCAGACCACGCGAATGCCGGCCTCCTCCAGCTTGGCGCACACCTCGTGGGCGTAGTCGCGGCTCTTCTCAGAGACGGGCAGGGCCTTGACCTGCACGGGAGCCAGCCAAGTGGGGAACTTGCCCGCAAAGTGCTCAATCAGAATACCGATGAAGCGCTCGATGGAGCCAAAGCATACGCGGTGCAGCATGATGGGGCGCTTCTTGGTGCCGTCGGCGTCCACGTACTCCAGGTCAAAGTTGAGCGGCATCTGGAAGTCGAGCTGCACGGTACCGCACTGCCAGGTACGGCCGAGCGAGTCCTCCAGGTGGAAGTCGATCTTGGGGCCGTAGAAGGCGCCGTCACCCTCGTTGACCTCGTAGTCCATGCCCAGCTTCTCCAGAGCGGTGCGCAGGCCCTCCTCGGCGCGCGCCCAGTCCTCGTCGGAACCCATGGAGTCCTCGGGGCGGGTAGAAAGCTCAACGTGGTACTTAAAGCCAAACTTCTGGTACACGGAGTCGATGAGGTTGACCACGCCCACGATCTCGTCGGTCAGCTGGTCGGGACGCACAAACAGGTGGGCGTCGTCCTGGTTAAAGCAGCGCACGCGGAACAGGCCGTGCAGGGCGCCGCGCAGCTCGTGGCGGTGCACCAGGCCAATCTCGCCGGCGCGGATGGGCAGCTCGCGATAGGAGTGCGGCTTGGAGGCGTACACTAGCACGCCGCCCGGGCAGTTCATGGGCTTAATGCAGTACTCTTCGTCGTCGATGACGGTGGAGTACATGTTGTCCTTGTAGTGGTCCCAGTGGCCTGAGGTCTTCCACAGCTGCTTGTTCATGATGAGCGGCGTGGAGATCTCCACGTAGCCGGCCTTGTGGTGAATCTCGCGCCAGTAGTCCAGCAGCGTGTTCTTAAGGATCATGCCGTTAGGCAGGAAGAACGGGAAGCCGGGGGCCTCGTCGCGCATCATAAAGAGGTCCATCTCGCGGCCGATCTTGCGGTGGTCGCGCTTCTTGGCCTCCTCCAGCATGTGCATATGCTCGTCGAGCTCTTCCTTGGTGGCAAAGGCGACGCCGTTGATGCGGGTGAGCATCTTGTTGTCCTTGTCGCCCTTCCAGTAGGCGCCCGAGACGCCGGTGAGCTTAAAGGCCTTCAGAGCCTTGGTGTAGCAGATGTGGGGGCCGACGCACATGTCGATGTAGTCGCCCTGCTGGTAGAAGGTGATGCGAGCGTCGTCGTCCAGGTCGCCGATGTGCTCGACCTTGTACTTCTCGCCGCGCTCCTCCATAAGGGCGATGGCCTCGGCACGGGGCTTCTCGTACACGGTGAACTTGAGGTTCTCCTTGACGATCTTTTTCATCTCGGCCTCGATCGCGGGGAAGTCGTCCTCGCTGATCTTGACGCCCTCGGGCAGGTCGACGTCGTAGTAGAAGCCGTTGTCGGTCGCGGGGCCGTAGGCAAAGTCGGCCTCGGGATAGAGACGCTTGATGGCCTGCGCCATGATGTGCGCGGCGGAGTGGCGGATGACGTGCGTGACCTCGTCCTGCGGGAGCTCGGCCACCGAACCGTCATTGTAGAGTGCCTTCATGGGTATGTTTTCTCCTCTCGGATGCCTGATGCAAGTGCGTGCGATGCGCTCGGCGTTTTAACTTGCATCATTATAGGCAGGTTGCCTTGGTATACAAGCGCCCGCCGCACCTTAATGGCACGGCGGGCGATTTTCTACGCATGCTTCATCGTGTGGGGCGGGTTGCGCGTGTGGCTTGCGCGGGACGCGCGGTGCCCGTGGCTTGTGGCCAGCCCGGCGATGGATGCGTTACTGGATGCGAGTTCGGCAGTAGGGGCAGACCTTCCAGTGTGCATCGAGCGGGCGATGGCAGCTGGGGCAGACGTTGCGAACCTGGGTATCGCACACCGGGCAGACGACGAAGTCCTTCTCGATGGGCGCGCCGCACTGCGGGCAGGTACCGTACTGGGCAAGCTGGCGCTCACGCAGGGCCATGTCCAGCTCCTGCTCCTCGCGGTCGGACGCGTAGGAGTGCGGACGCAGGACCAGGTAGGCAATGAGGCCCACAAACGGGATGAGGGCTATGATGCCCCATGCCACGTAGGCGCTGGCGCCGCGGCGGCGAGCATCGATGAACACATAGACGACCGACAGCACATACAGGGCAATGATGAAGCCAACGAAGGCATAGACGACGCCCATAAGCTGCGGCGACATGAGCTCGGAGATGTACTTGGACATTACGGGTACCTTTCGGAATATTTACAGTATGGTCAAGTTTACCACGGGGTTTGTTTATATGGGACTACGGCTGGGTACGGGGCTGGCGCGGACACAAACATCTCAATCTGTAACAGGTGGGAGCGGAATCCGGGTCTAGATGTTACAGATCGAGACACAGGGGTTCCTCCCCGACTTCAATCTCAATCTGTAACATCTAGAACCCAAATCCTCGTCTAACTGTTACAGATCGAGACAAACGGTTGCCGTAGTTGTCGGCAGACGAGGTTGTCGACGTTGCCGGGTCTCCCCTCGCCTGCCGTTGGCGGGTGTTGCGGGGCTGTTCGCCGCATTGCCGTCGTGCTGGGGGCACGTAGACCGTAGGATAGTCTTATTGACGGCCTGTCAACTCGTCTGGGAGGCACCGTGACAGAAACGTTTGATATCGCGATTGTGGGCGCGGGCATCACGGGATGCGCCATTGCGCGGCAGCTCGCGCGATTTGACCTGTCCATTTGCGTGGTCGAGGCGGCTAACGATATTGCGTTGGGCGCATCGAAGGCCAACGGCGGCCTGGTGCACGCAGGCTACAATCCGGCGCCGGGCACGGTCAAGGCGCAGGTCAACGCCCGTGGTTGCGAGCTATATGGCACGTGGGCCCAGGAGCTAGGCTTTTTGTTCCGCCGCACCGGGTCGATGGTGCTGGGTTTCAACGACGAAGACCGCGCGCACCTGGAGAAGCTGCGCCAGAATGGCCTGGCCAACGGCGTGCCCGCGCTGTCGATTATCGGCCCCGAGCACATCCACGAGCTGGAACCGCGCGCGAGCGCCGAGGCAACGAGCGCGCTATGGTGCCCTTCGACCGGTTACGTTGACCCGTTTGAAGTGGCCATCGCCGCGTTGGAGAACGCGGTCGCCAACGGCGTGACGTTTATGCGCTCCGCGCCGGTGAAGGCAATTGAGGTTGCTGACTCGGATGACGGAGCCGCGCGCTTTACGCTGGCAACGCCCGCAGGCGACGTGCGCTGCCGTTACCTGATCAACGCCGCGGGCAACGGCGCCGCGGATATCTCGCATATGGCCGGCGCCGAGGAGTTTCAGATGGTCTGGCGCCAGGGCAACATCGTGGTACTGGACAAGGAGCCGCGCGCGCTGATGCCGCTCTACCCCGTTCCCACGCCGGTGTCCAAGGGCGTTATCGTCACGGGTTCCGTACACGGCAACACCGTAATTACCGCGACGGCCGCCGTGCGCGAGCCGGGCGATACACAGACCTACGCGACCGATGTCAACGCGCTCCTGACCGGCGCGCGCAAGCTGGTGCCCGATCTGGACACGCGCCGCGTGGTACGCGCGTTTGCCGGCGGTCGTCCGGTCATTCAGGGGACGAACGACTTCTTTATTGGGCAGTCGGCCGTGTACCGGGGCTGCTCCAGGCAGCGGGTATTCAGTCGCCGGGCGTTGCGAGTGCGCCGGCCATTGCCGAGCGCATGGAGCAGGTACTACGCAATGCCGGCGTGGCCCTGCGCGAACGTTCCGATTGGGACCCGATACGCCGCGCGCCGGACGACTTTGACCGTGCACCGCTTGCGCTCAAGGAAGAGCTCATTAAGTCCGACCCCGCGTGGGGGCAGATCGTCTGCCGCTGCGAGACAGTGCCCGAGGCCGAGATCGTGGCCGCGATCCGACGCCGCCCGGGCGCGGTTTCGGTCGAGGGCGTCAAGCGCCGCTGCCGTGCCGGCATGGGTCGATGCCAGAGCGGTTTTTGCCAGAGCCGCGTGGTGACGATTCTTGCCCGAGAGCTGGACTGCGACCCCAGCGAGGTGCTGTTAGAGAATACCGGATCTTGGCTGGTTGAGGGACCACTGAAGGGGGTGCGTTAGGATGGCGGAATTCAAATCGAGCGCGATTGATTGCAGCGTCGTAGAAGCCGTACAAACGCAAGCTTTCGACGTGGTCGTCATCGGAGGCGGCCCCGCCGGTATGGCGGCCGCGCTGGCCGCGCATAAGGTCGGAGCGCGCGTAGCCATCGTGGAGCGAGAGCAGCATCTGGGCGGCATCCTCCGCCAGTGCATCCACCCCGGCTTTGGCCTGTCGCACTTTAAGCAGGAGCTCACCGGTCCCGAGTACGCGCAGCGCTTTATCGACCAGGTGCGAGCGACCGACATTGCGCCGTTTCTGAACAGCATGGTGATCGGGATTGATTCAGGCGAGTCTACAGAAGACACCGCGGTCCATACCGTCACGCTCATGAGCCCTGCCGGCATGCTACAGCTCACCGGACGCGCGATCGTCCTTGCCATGGGGTGCCGCGAGCGCACGCGCAGCGAGATCAAGATTCCCGGTAGCCGACCCGCCGGCGTGTTTACGGCGGGCCTAGCGCAGCGATACATCAATATCGAAAACCTTAAGCCCGGCTCGCGCGCTGTCATTTTGGGCTCGGGCGACATCGGGCTTATCATGGCACGCCGCTGCACGCTCGAGGGAATTTCCGTCGAGGGCGTATACGAGCTCATGCCGTACGCCAACGGGCTGCGCCGCAATGTTAAGAATTGCCTGGTCGACTTTGGCATTCCTCTGCACCTGTCCACCACCGTGACGCGCGTGATCGGGCACGACCGCGTGGAAGCCGTCGAGGTAAGCCAGGTCGACGAGCACCTGGCACCCATTCCGAGGACCGAGCGCATTGTTCCGTGCGACACGCTACTGCTTTCGGTGGGCTTGATTCCCGAGAATGAGCTTTCGGTTGCCGCGGGCGTAGAGCTTGACCCACGTACGCGCGGCGCCGTGGTGGACCAGAGCCTGCAGACTGGCGTGCCTGGGATCTTTGCCTGCGGCAACGTGCTGCACGTGCACGACCTGGCGGACAATGTGACGACCGAGTCCGAGAGGGCTGGCGCAGCTGCAGCGGCGTACGCGCTGGGGACCGGAGCGGGCGCCGTTCCGGACTGCGAGCTCACCGTCTCCCCTGCCGGCATCGCGGGCTACGCGCTGCCGGGACGCATTACGGCCGTGGCGCTCACCAAGCTCAACTTCCGCGTGCGCCGACCCGTCGACGCCGCCCGCGTGCGCATTCTGGCAGGCGACGAGGAACTGTTCGCAGGCAAGGTACGTGCATTTAAGCCGAGCGTCATGGAAAGCTTCCCGCTGCCGGCGAAGGTGATTCAGCGCGCACTCGACCTAGGTGCTAGAGAGATTATTCTGTCTGTCGATCCCATTGAGGAGGCATAGCTCATGAGCACGAATGCGACCGAGACGCTGCAGTTCAACTGCACCACCTGCCCATCCGAATGCCTCCTGACCGTAGAGGTAGAGCGTGACGCAGACGGCGCCGTGGTAGAAGTGTGCTCCGTAACCGGCAACAACTGCCCACGCGGCGATAAGTTCGCGCATCAGGAGCTCACCTGCCCCATGCGCGTACTCACGACGACCGTGGCCGTCTCCGGCGGCGGCGAAGCCCTGCTCCCCGTGCGCACATCCGAAGCCATCCCGCCAGAACTCCACACCCAAGCCATGAACTTCATCCGAGGCCTAGTCGTCAACGCCCCCATCCGCATGGGCGACGTCGTGCTAGAGAACCTCCTAGACACCAACATCAACCTAATCGCCAGCATGGACATCAACCGAGCCTAAGTAGCTAATTAGGGACGGGGCTCTTTTAGCTACCCCGCCATCCACCCCGCCCTCCTCAGCAGTTGCGGTGAAATACGGACTGTTTTATGGCTTCAGGCCGCTAAACAGTCCGTATTTCACCGCAACTTATGAGGGTGCGCATGGGATGCAAAGGAGTGTCCCAAGGTGCCGGCATAAAAGGAACGTCCCTATGTGCCGGGCTTGGGATACCATGGTGGCAACCTAGCGAAAGGATGTTTCATGGCACATGTCGATGACCAGCGCGTGGCGCGCGTTCTCGATGCACTCGAGGCTCAGCACCCCGGCGCGCAGCTGCTCGTAAACGACCCATGGTCGATTTATTACCTGACCGGCTTTTATGCCGATATGTTCGAGCGTTTTTGCGGTGTGCTGCTCGCGCGCGATTGCGAGCCCGTGATTTTGGTCAACGCCCTGCATCAGCTGCCCGAGTACGACAATGCCCGCGTCGCCTACCACACTGATACCGACGTCGTGGCCGACGCCATCGCTCGCGAGGTCGATCCGACCAAACCGCTCGGCATCGACACCGTCATGCGCTCCGGCTTTTTGATGCCCCTTATGGATCGTCACGCTGCGAGCGAATTCTTCCTGGGCGACTTTGCCGTCACCGCCGCACGCACCCACAAGGACGAAGCCGAGCAGGAGCTCATGCGCGCGTCCTCGGCCGCTAACGACGCCGTGATGGCCGATGCCATCAAGCTCGTCCACGAGGGCGTGACGGAGCGCGAGATTGCCGACCAGATGCTCAGCCTGTATCGCAAGCACGGCTGCGAGGGCTTTAGCTTTCCGCCCATCGTGAGCTTTGGCGCCAACGCCGGCGACCCGCATCACGAACCCGACGACACCGTGCTCAAGCGCGGCGACGTGGTGCTGTTCGACATTGGCGGACGCCGCCGCAACTACTGCTCGGACATGACGCGCACGTTCTTTTGGGGCGAGCCGGACGAGGAGACGGCACGCATCTACGATATCGTGCGCCGCGCCAACGAGGCCGCCGAAGCGCTCATCGCACCGGGCGTGCACATGTGCGACCTGGACCGCGCCGCACGCGACGTGATTGAAGACGCGGGCTATGGGCAGTACTTTACGCATCGCCTGGGTCACTCGATCGGCTTGCAGGACCACGAGCCGGGCGACGTCTCGCTCGTCAACGAGCAGGTTGTCGAGCCGGGCATGACCTTCTCCATCGAGCCGGGCATCTACCTCCCCGGCCGCACCGGCGTCCGCATCGAGGACCTGGCCCTGGATACCGAGTCCGGCGTCGAGATTCTCAACGCCTACCCCCACGACCCAGTCCGCCTAGACTAGGCAATGCGGCAAAGGGGCTGCCCCTTTGCCGCATCCCACCAATACCGCGCCACAAAAACGGCCTATCTACTACGTTTAGCCCGCATGGGTCGACCAGTAACCGGGCTTTCGACAAAATCTGCAAGCCGTCTACCTGCGGTTTTTATTTCACAATGTTCCGTGTGGTCGAGGGTAACCGGTCAAACGTAGTAGATAGGCCCATTTCGTGGCGAGCAGGTCAACTCGGGGCACAGGGCAGTCAAAAAAGCCCCGTCCCAAATTGGCTGCTTTTGAGTTGCGGTGATATACGGACTGGTTGAGGCTTCTGGCTTGTAAAACAGTCCGTATTTCACCGCAACTGATGAGGAGATGGGTTAGCGGAGCAGGCCGGCCACTTCGCCGGCTAGGGTGATGGTGCCGGCGGCAACAAAGGACTCGCCCGCGGCATCGAGGGCTGCGAGGGCCTCGGGCACGCTGGGATACACGCCCGCCAGCTTGTCAGCATCCACAAGACCAGCGAGCTCATCTGCCGGCAGGGCGCGGTCGGAATCGGTCTGGGTCACAACCACGCTCGGGAAGGCCGGGATCAGCACGTCAACGATGCCCGCCACGTCCTTGTCGGCCAGCGCGGCGCACAGCAGCGTTGGGCGATTCTCTACGCGCGGATCGATCTCATCCAGTGCGCTCACAAAGTTCTCGCAGCTCTGGGGGTTATGGCACGCGTCGATCAGCTTAAGCGGATCGGTTCCCAGCACATCAAAGCGACCCGGCGTGGGGCAGCCCATAAGCGAAGCGTCGAGCGCATCGTGGTCGAGCTCGCGGCCCAGATAGCCCTCGCACAGCATAATCGCGCACGCGGCATTCTGTGGCTGATACGCCGGCTTGACCATACTCGACGTATAGATCGCGCGCGGCGTGGTACAGCTAAACTCCACCGTGTCGCCCACATGCGCCGGCACCTTCGTCGTGGCGTGGCTCACCACGAGCGGCACGATGCCGCACGCGCGGCAACGGGCATCCATCACGCGCTGAACGCTCGCCTCGTGCGTGCCCTCGCCCAAAACAACCAGGCGTCCCGGCTTAATGACCGCAGCCTTCTCCCCCGCAATGGCCTCGAGCGTGTCGCCCAAAATATGTGTGTGATCGAGCCCAATGCCTGTAATGGCAACTGCGACGGGATCGGTCGCGCTTGTGGCGTCCCAACGCCCGCCCATGCCAACCTCGAGCACGGCAACATCCACCGCAGCCTCGGCAAACACCACCAGTGCGGCAGCCGTCAGCAAGTCAAACGGCGTGATGGTGTAGGCGCGCTCCCCCGCCGCCACACGGCGCGCATTCACGCGATGTCCCGCCTCAACAGCGGCAGAAACGCCACGGGCAAACGCCTCATCGCTCACGACGCGCCCGTCAACCTCCATGCGCTCGGGATAGCGAACCAGCTGCGGCGACGTATACAGCGCGGTCTTGAGCCCCTCACCACGAAGAATGGCAGCCGAAAAACGCGTAGTCGAAGTCTTGCCATTGGTACCGGCAACCTGAATGCAATCAAAATACTCATCCGGACGCCCCAGCTCATCGAGCATATCGATAACCGTCTCGAGCAGAGGACCAGCATCCCCAGAAATCCGCCCCGTATCAGCAGCCAGCCCCACAGCCTCATCAAACGAAAGCAGCTCAAACGAGAAAGGAACGACATACGACCCAGAACGCTTAGCCATAACCCAAAGTCCCCCATAACAGAAAAAGAGGCCCACCAAAAAGAATGAGCCCCTCGCGTTGACAATTTCAGCCTTTACCCGCTTGCAGCAGAATCAAAGCCACAACCCAGTGGCCCTAACAGGCAGATGCAAACAACTACGTAACCGCACTAGGAGCGGCCCGATGCTTTGCTCGCCGCAAGTTCCGCACGCAAAGGAAAGCACTTAATGTGCTTTCCGTCTTGCGCAGGACTGTTCGCAGCGGAGAGCAAAGCATCGGGAAGCGTCCCCGAGTAAACCTTACGAGAAGTCAGCAACCTGAGCAGTCAGCGCCGCCAGGATCTCCTTGAGCTCAGCTGCACGGTCCCTCTTCTTCTGAACCACCGCAGGCGCGGCCTTGGCCACAAAGCCCTCGTTGGCCAGCGTCTTCTCGCAGCCGGCAAGCTCCTTCTGGGCCGCGGCAATCTCCTTCTCCAGGCGTGCCTTCTCGGCCGAAAGGTCAACCTTGCCCTCGAGTACCACAAAGACCTCGACGCCGCTGTCGACCACGGCGATGCTCGCGGCCGGCTTCTCAACGTCGGTACCCATGACCAGCGAAGCGGTGTTGGCCAGCGGCTCAATGGTCGAACGCAGGCTCTCGAGTTTCTCGATATCCTCGGCACCGGCGCGCACGACCACGTCGAGCTCGGCCTTGGGGCTCAAGCGATAACGCGAACGCGTGGCGCGGGCGGCGGAAACGACGGCGCGGCACAGCTCAAACGCGCGCTCGGCATCCTCGTCGACATACTTGGCGTAGTCGGCGGGCTCGGGCCACTTGGCGATCATGAGCGCCTCGGCGCGGTTCACGTTGCCCTCGGCGTCCAGATCGAGCACACTCGCCGGCATGTTGTCCCAGATCTCCTCGGTCACAAACGGCATGAGCGGGTGCATCAGGCGAATGGAGGTATCAAGAACAAAGATCAGGTTGCGCTGGGCCTGCAGACGTCCTTCGCCCTTCAGACGAGCCTTGGTGACCTCGACGTACCAGTCGCAGACCTCGTTCCAGAAGAACTGCTGCACGCCGCGGGCCATGTCGCCAAAGGTGTAGTTCTCGATGCCCTCGGTGACCATCTTCACGGCCTTTGCCAGGCGGCTGAACATCCAGGCGTCGGCCGGCGTCTCCACGACGGGCTCGCCGGGCGTGTAGCCCTCCATGTTCATGAGCAGGAAGCGGCTAGCGTTCCAGATCTTGGTCACAAACGACTTAGCCTGGTCGGTACGCGGGCTGTCGATGAGCTTCTTGGTCTTCTTATCGATGTTCGCGTCGAACTTGACGTCCTGGTTGTTGGTGCACAGTGTGAGCAGGTTGAAGCGCATGGCGTCGGCGCCGTACATACCGATGAGGTCCATGGGGTCAACGCCGTTGCCCTTGGACTTGGACATGCGGCTGCCGTCCTTGGCCAGGATCGTCGGGTAGATGACGACGTCCTTAAACGGCACCTCGTCCAGGAAGTACAGCGAGCTCATGACCATGCGGGCGACCCACAGCGCGATGATGTCGCGCGCGGTGACCAGCGCCGTCGTGGGGTGATGGCCCTCGAGCAGCTCGGGCTTTTGCGGCCAGCCCTGCGTGGCAAAGGTCCACAGCTGTGAGCTGAACCAGGTGTCCAGCACGTTCTCGTCCTGATGCACGTGATGACCGCCGCACTTGGGGCACACATCGGTGTCCTCGGTAAGGGCGTCCTCCCAGCCACAGTCCTCGCAGTAGAACACGGGGATACGGTGACCCCACCAGAGCTGGCGGCTGATGCACCAGTCCTTAAGATTCTCCATCCAGGTGGTGTAGGTCTGCGTCCAGCGCGCGGGGTGGAAGGTGACCTTGCCGGAGTTGACGGCGTCGAGCGCCGGCCCCTTGAGCTTGTCGACGGCCACGAACCACTGCTCGGACAGCCACGGCTCAAGCGCGGCGTCGCAACGGTAGCAGTGCATGACGGAGTGATCGAGGTCCTCGACGTGATCGAGCAGGTCGTGCTCCTCGAACCACTTGATGACGGCCTCGCGGCACTCGTCGCGGTTCATACCGGTGAACTCGCCATAGCCCTCGACGACCACCGCGTGCTCATCGAAGATATTGATCTGCGGCAGGTCGTGGGCCTGACCCATGGCATAGTCGTTGGGGTCGTGAGCAGGCGTTACCTTGACGAAGCCAGAGCCGAAATTGACGTCGACATGCCAATCCTCAAAGATGGGGATCTCGCGGTCCACGATGGGGAGCTTGACGGTCTTACCCACAAAAGCGGCCTTCTCGGGGTCCTTCGGGGAGACGGCGACGCCCGTGTCGCCGAGCATGGTCTCGGGGCGCGTGGTAGCGACGACGATGTAATCCTGGCCGTTGACCGGCTCGGTCAGCGGGTAGCGCAGGTGCCACAGGTGGCCCTTCTCGTCCTTATATTCGGCCTCGTCGTCCGAGATGGCGGTGGTGCAGTTGGGGCACCAGTTGACGATGCGCTTGCCGCGGTAGATCAGACCGTCGTGGTACCAGTCGCAAAAGACCTTGCGTACGGCCTGCGCGTAGTCCTCGTCCATGGTAAAGCGCTCGTTATCAAAGTCGACGGAGCAGCCCATGCGCTTGATCTGCTCGACGATGATGCCGCCGTACTCGTGGGTCCAATCCCAGCAGGCGTCGACAAACTTGTCGCGACCGATCTCCAGGCGGCTGATGCCCTCGCTCTTGAGCTTCTTGTCGACCTTGGTCTGCGTGGCGATACCGGCGTGGTCGGTGCCGAGCACCCAGCGCGTGGACTTGCCGCGCATGCGGGCCATACGGATGATGGCGTCCTGGATGGAGTCGTCGGTAGCGTGACCCATGTGGAGCTTGCCGGTCACGTTGGGAGGCGGAATGGTGACGGTGCAGTCGCCCACGCCCTCGCGGCGCTTGTAGTAACCGCCGTCGAGCCACTTCTGCAGGATCGCCGGCTCGTTGGTCGACGGATCGTAATTCTTGGGCATTTCTTCCATATATCTCTCCCTGTCCCGCCGGGGAGGAATGTAGGCCCGATTTTCGCTCGGTCAAGTCCTGGCTCGCACGAAGACCACATTACGTGGTCTTCGGCTCGTGCGGAATCTACGAAAATCGGGCCTACATTCCTCCCCTTAGGTATCGATTACTTCAGTCTGATATGACTTCGCTGAGGCTTAAACAAACACACAGAATAACACAGGTAGTTGGGGTTATTGCGTATATATAAAATAGCCTCCGACCGCGGGTGGTCGGAGGCTATTTGCAAACACGCTTTAGGCTGGTTTACCCGTAGATGCGTTGGGGCTGTTCTTCGCCCTTTACGGAGGCTTCGGTCACAACGACCTTGGAAACGCCTTCCTCGCTGGGGAGGTCGAACATCGTCTGCTGCAGCACGTCCTCGCAGATGGAACGCAGGCCGCGGGCGCCGGTCTTGCGGGCAAGCGCCATACGAGCGATCTCGTGCAGGGCAGCGTCCTCAAACTCAAGCTCAACGTCCTCGAGCTGGAACATCTTGCGGTACTGACGCACCACGGCGTTCTTGGGCTCGGTCAGGATCGAAACCAGGTCGTCCTCGTCGAGCGCCTGCGTCTGGGTGACGACGGGCGTACGTCCCACAAACTCGGGGATCATGCCAAAGGCGTTGAGGTCCTGCGGGAGCACCTGGCGCAGCAGGTCGTTCTCGTCGACCGAGGTGGGGCCGGCAATCTCGGAGTTAAAGCCCACGCCCTTGTTGCCCACGCGATCGGCGATGATCTTGTCCAGACCCACAAAGGCACCACCGCAGATAAACAGGATGTTGGTCGTGTCGATCTGCAGCAGCTCCTGCTGGGGATGCTTGCGGCCGCCGGTGGGCGGAACGCTTGCCACCGTGCCCTCAAGGATCTTAAGCAGCGCCTGCTGAACGCCCTCGCCCGAGACATCGCGGGTGATGGAGAGGTTCTCGGCCTTGCGGGCGATCTTGTCGATCTCGTCCACGTAGATAATGCCAACCTGCGCGCGCTCGATATCGCCATCGGCAGCATTAATGAGCTTGAGCAGGATGTTCTCCACGTCCTCGCCAACGTAACCTGCCTCAGTAAGCGCGGTGGCATCGGCGATGGCAAACGGCACCTCGAGGATACGCGCAAGCGTCTGGGCGAGCAGGGTCTTGCCGGTGCCGGTGGGACCGAGCAGCAGGATGTTAGACTTGGCGAGCTCTACCTCGTCCATATCGTCGTCGAACTGCGAGCCCATGTCGTCGTCAAAGGCAGACACCGCGGCGCCGCCCTCAATCACGCGGCGATAGTGGTTGTACACGGCAACCGACATGGCGCGCTTGGCGTCCTCCTGGCCCATAACATAGGCCGAAAGCTCGTCATAGATCTCGTGCGGCGTCGGCACGTGCGTGATGACCTGGCGGTCGTCCTCGAGCTCAAAGCCCTCGGTCTCGGGGTCCACGGCGGGCTGGGATGCAGCCTGACCATGGTCGTTGAGGAAGCCCGGCAGCTTGCCGTTGCGGGCAGCGTCCATAAAGTCCGAAGCCAGCGACTCCTCCAGAATCTCGGAACAGGCGGCGACGCACTCGTCACAGATAAAGATGTTGGTCGGGCCCTTTACGAGGCGACGGACCTGGCCCTGCTCTTTTCCGCAGAAGGAGCAGCGGATGGGGTTGCCGTTCTCGTCAAAGTTGTCCTGCATGTTACCGGCCATCCTAGGCGTCCTTCGCGGCGAGGTCGCGCGAGGTGACGATACGGTCGATCAGGCCGTAGTCAAGGGCCTCAGCAGCGGTCAGGTAGTTGTCGCGCTCGGTGTCGGCCTGGACCTTCTCAATGGGCTGGCCCGAGGCATCGGACAGGATCTGGTTGAGCTCGCGGCGGGTCTTCTTGATCTCCTCGGCCACGATCTCGATCTCGGTCTGCTGGCCCTGGGCACCGCCGCTGGGCTGGTGAATCATGACCTTGGAGTGCGGCAGGCAGAAGCGCTTGCCCTTGGCGCCGGCCGAAAGCAGCACGGCGGCCATGGACGCGGCCATACCGACGCAAATGGTGGAGACCTGCGGCTTAATGAAGTTCATGGTGTCCAGAATCGCCAGGCCGGAGTAGACCTCGCCGCCGGGCGAATTGATGTAGAGCGAGATATCCTTCTCGGCATCCTGGCTCTCAAGATGCAGCAGCTGGGCAACGACCAGGTTGGCGCTGACGGAGTTGATCTCCTCGCCCAAAAAGATGATGCGGTCGTTGAGCAGGCGCGAATAGATATCGTAGCTGCGCTCGCCGCGCGGCGTCTGCTCGATAACGTATGGCACGAGGGCGGAATCGAACTTAGCGATCATACGCATCTCCATTTCTCTCTTGCGGACCAAATTGGTTCTAGATAAACGTACGGTGCCCGCATGCTATGCATTGGCTGGCACCGTACGAAGCAACCGGATAACCGGTGTATAACTTTACCCCATCACGGGCGCACGCATGCGCTCGCGGGCAAGGTGGCGAGAATTACTCGGCGTCCTTGGCGGTCTCGTCGACCTCGGTCACCTTGGCGTTCACGACCAGGTGGTCGACGGCCTTGGAGCGACGGATGGACTCGCGGACGGCAGGCATGCGGCCATCGGCAATGAACTCGGCCTTGGAAGCCTCGACGTCCTTGACGCCAGCCTTCTCGAACTCAGCGTTGATGTCGTCCTCGGTGACCTCGATCTTGAGCTCACGGGCGAGGGCGTCGAGAGCCAGGGACTCACGGGCAACGTCGTTGGCCTGCTTGTGCAGGTCGCCGATGAACTGCTCCATGGTCAGGCCGGAAGCGGGCAGCCAGGTGTCCAGGGTCATGCCGCGGGCAGCGAGGTTGGACAGGAAGTTCTGGCCAAGCTCCTCAAAGACGGACTGCTCGTAGTCGGCGTCCATCTCGTCGAGCTGCAGGCGCTCGGCGAGAGCGGAGACGCAACGGTTCTCCTTCTCGGCCGGGAGGCGGGAAGCCTTGTCCTGCTCGATCTCGATCTTGATAGCATCGCGCATAGCGTCGATGCTGTCGAAGCCGAAGTCGGACTTGACGAGCTCGTCGGTGAGCTCGGGGGTATTGCGGACCTTGATGCCCTTGACGGTGACCTCGACGGTGTGGGTCTCGGCCTCCTCGCCCTCCTCGACCTCGTCGGTCCAGGTAACGGTCTTGACGTCGTCAACGTTAGCGCCGATCAGGGCCTCGTTGAACTCCTTGGGGTTGCTGTCGCTACCGGCGATGAGCATGCGGCCCTCGGCGGCAAAGTTGTCGGCGTTCTCGACGGCCTTGAGGTCGACGGTCACATAGTCGTCAGCCTCGACGGCGCGACCCTCGACGTCCTCGAAGGTGGCACGGTAGTTGAGGAGCATCTCGACCTGGTTGTTGATCTCGGACTCGGTGACCTCCGCAGGGGGCATCTCGATCTCGACGGCGTCGAAGGAGGAGAGCTCAGCGGCGGGACGCAGGGAGAACTCGACGGTGTAGGTGTAGTCCTCGTGATCCTTGGCGAGGTCGAGCTCCTTGTAGTCACCGTTCTTGGTGGGGACGATGTCCAGCTCGTTGAGGACGGCGGGCTCGTTGGCGGCGATCAGGTCGTTGGTGGCCTGAGCGAGGGTAGCCTCGGCGCCAAGTGCAGAGTCGATGACCGGACGGGGAGCCTTACCGGCACGGAAGCCCGGGAAGCGGTACTTCTTGGCGGTGTCCTTGTAGGCCTTCTTGATCGCGGCGTCGACGTCGGCGGCCGGGATAGTGACCGTAGCGGTGAGCTTGGCGTCCTTGACGTCAGAAGCGGTGATGTTCAACACGTTCCTCCTCATACTGCCCAGCTTATCTGAGGTGCTGGTACCTTTATGCAACAAAGTGTCGCGACGGCCAGGGCCGACGCAAGTGCGATGGTGCGGGCGAAAGGACTCGAACCTTCACGGGAATCCCACCAGAACCTAAATCTGGCGCGTCTACCAATTCCGCCACGCCCGCATGAGCGCACAGACTAGGAATGATAGCAGATACGAACGGCAAGCGCACGCACACCTTTTACAGGCTCACGACCTCACCACGAGTGCAAAAGGCGGGACGAGTTGCCCCGCCCCGCCAATTACGACTTGTTCGCTGACCCGCTACTCTCCCAGCAGGGCCTTCTCGGGCGTGATCGGCAGCGAGCGCACCTGGTGGCCGGTGGCGTGCGCCACGGCCGAGGCAACGGCGGCGAGCGGCGTGTTGATGACGACCTCGCCGATCGACTTGGCGCCAAACGGGCCCGTCGGCTCGTAGCTCGGCTCAAAGGCCACGCGAATGCTGCCGATATCCAGGCGCGTGGGCAGCTTGTAGCTCATAAAGTTGCCGGTGCGCAGGCGGCCGCGGTCATCGTGCTCGACAATCTCGTAGAGCGCATGGCCGATACCCTGGGCAATGCCGCCCTCGGCCTGAACACGTGCGAGTGCCTCGTTGATCACGGTGCCGCAGTCCACAGCCGCCGCGTAGTCCACCACGGTCACCTTGCCGGTGGCCTTGTCGACCTCGACCTCGGCAATGCCGGCCATAAACGGCGGAGGCGAAACGGGCAGGCAGGCAGAGGCATGCGAGGTGAGCGCGTCGCCGCCCGCGATGTTCTTGACGCACAGGTTGGCGAAGTCGCGCAGCGTGAGGAAGCGGTTCTGCTCGCGCGCGGCACGCTCGTCAGACAGGCGCACGTACTGACCATCAAAGCCACGTCGGCGGCGTCCACGTCCCACATCTGGGCAGCCTTGGCGCAGATCTTCTCACGCAGCTCGGTCGCGGCGTTCTTGGCTGCCAGGCCCGTCACGTACGTACCCGAGCTCGCGTACGAGCCGGCGTCGAACGGCGACACGTCGGTGTCCACGCCGCGCACCACAATGAGCGAGCTCTCCACGCCCAGCTCCTCGGCGGCAATCTGCGCCAGAATCGTATCGACGCCCATGCCGTTATCGGTGGCGCCGGTGCCGATGGTAATGAAGCCGTCCTCTTCCAGGCGCATGTCGATGCCGGCGATGTCCACGTTGGAGATGCCCGAGCCCTGCATGGTGAGCGCACAGCCCAGAGCACGCACGCGGTCGCCCAGGTCCACGGCCAGCGGCTTGTCGCGCCAGCCGATCATGTCCATCGCGCGCAGCAGGCAGCGGTCGAGCGCGCAGGCGTTGAGCTTCTCGTTGTAGTACTGCGGCATAATCTCGCCCTCGTGAACCATGTTCTTAAGACGCAGGTCGGCGGGATCCATGTGCAGCATGTCGGCGAGCTCGTTGACGGCACTCTCCACGGCAAACTGGCCCTGGGTGGCACCGTAGCCGCGATACGCACCGCCGCGGTTGGTATTGGTGTAGACGGCGTCCCAGCTAAAGCGGCTCGCCTTCACATGGTTGTAGATGGGCAGGCTCTTGTGGCCCGAAAGGCCGATCGTCGTGGTGGCATGCTCGCCATACGCGCCGGCGTTGGACAGCGTATGCAGATCGATGGCCGTGATGGTGCCGTCGTTCATGGCGCCCAGCTTAACGGTCATCTGCATCTGGTGGCGCGAGTTGCCGGCGGTGATGGTCTCCTCACGGGTGTAGCAGCAATAGCTCGGACGGCCGGTCTGCTGGGTGACGAACGCCACGAAGATCTCGCAGCAGCCCGTCTGCTTGGAGCCAAAGCCGCCGCCGATGCGCGGCTTAATGACCTGCACCTGCGACTGCGGAATGTCGAGCGACTGCGCGACCATGCGGCGCACGTGGAAGGGCACCTGCGTAGAGGTGGTCACCGAGATGCGGCCGAAGGCGTCGGTCGTCGCGAAGGCGCGGAAGGTTTCCATGGGCGCGGTCTGCGTGGCCTGGCTGGTGTAGGTGCGCTCAAAGACGATGTCGCTCTGGGCGAAGGCCTCGTCCAAGTCGCCAAAATCGCTGGTACCGCTGCATACCAGGTTACGCGGAACATCGCCGCCCTGCGGGAACATAAAGGTCACGTCGCCCTCGGGGTGGACCACGATGTCGTTATCGAGTGCCTGAGTAAAGTCGAGCAGGGGCTCGAGCACCTCGTAGTCGACCTTAATGAGCTTGAGCGCCTTGTCGGCGGCCTCCTCGGTCTCGGCAGCGACGATCGCCACCTCCTCGTTTTGGTAGCGCACCAGATTCTCGAGAATCAGGCGGTCGTAGGGACTCGGCTGCGGATAGCTCTGGCCGGCAATGGTAAAGCGACGCTGGGGCACGTCCTCGTAGGTGTAGACGCCCACCACGCCGGGCACCTTCAGGGCGCGCGACGTGTCGATGGAGCGGATCTTGGCACGGGCATACGGGCTGCGCTTGAGCTTGACGATCAGGGCGCCGGCGGGCACCAGGTCGCCCGTGTAGACGGGACGACCCTCGAGCAGGGCCTTCGAGTCCTTCTTGGGCTGCTTGTGAGTGATCTGCTTGTAAGAGACACCGTCGCAGCTGGTGTCGTTGACCGGCGGCTCGGGCATCTCAAAGCCCACCTGCACGCCGGATTCGTTGAGAAAGCGGACGATGGCGCGCAGCTGGCTCTCGTAGCCGCTGCAACGGCAGAGGTTGCCGGCGAGCTGGCGTGAGAGTTCCTCGCGCGTGGCGACGAGGCTCGGGTCCTCCTTGGCGGCGCGGGCGAGCGCAAGCACGTTCATGATAAGGCCGGGTGCGCAAAAACCGCACTGCTCGGCGCCTTCGGCAGCCATTGCGCGGGCGAGCGTCTCGGACTCGGCCTTGAGGCCCTCGAGCGTGGTGATGGAGCGGCCCTCAACGCGCGCGGCGGGAACCGAGCAGCTCAGCACCGGGTCGCCGTCGAGCCACACCGTGCACAGACCGCAGTTGGTGGTTTCGCAGGCGCAGCGCACCGACGCGCAGCCCTGCTCGCGCAGCAGTGCAAAGAGCATGGTGTCGGGGGCAATCTGAACCTTGACTTTGCGGCCGTTGAGCGTAAAGGAGAGATCGATGAGTTTGGCAGCCATTAGCGCACCTCGCTAGAATCGACGCCGGGCACGCGGCGGCAGGAATACTCGTCCGTGGCAAACTTGGGCACTTGCACGGTCTCGAGCTCGTGGGCAAGCGCGGCCGAAAGCTCGATGCCGGCGGCGCGGCGCACAGCCTGAATCGCCAGCGGGGCCGAGATGCGACGGCGGTAGTCGGCCGAGCCCCACAGATTGGTGCCGTAGCTCAGCGCGCGTACGGACGCGGCCAGGGCGCGCAGCTCGTCCTCGGAAGGCTGCTCGTTCACCAGACCGCATGCCTCGCCCTGCAGCAGGGTTGCGCGCAGCGGACGGGCACCCACAGTGACATGCCAGCTGTTGTTCCACCAGGCGGCGGTGACGTTTAAGGAGGGGAAGTCGGTCGCGGCCTTGCGCACGGCCTCATAGCTGGCACGGTAATCGTGCTTGACGACCACCACGTGCTCGATCACGTCGCGCACATAGCCCATGTCCGCGAACTCGGCGAGCGGCACGCGGCCGGCGCCCGTCAGCTCAACATAGGAATCGAGCGCCAAAAAAGCCGAGAGCACGTCCGAAAAACCAAAGCGGCCGTAGATGCTGCCGCCCACCGTGGCGGTATTGCGCA
>ENA-OQJR01000184-OQJR01000184.1-human-gut-metagenome-genome-assembly--contig:-NODE-184-length-19484-cov-2.963579_pt1 | contig 19484 bp, 16 predicted proteins | sample MGYA00242614_ERZ504781 | MGnify/ENA primary metagenome ERZ504781 (study PRJEB26092, sample SAMD00036365) | human gut metagenome | host: Homo sapiens | study: EMG produced TPA metagenomics assembly of...
CGAGGATCTAATTACCGTATAATACATTAGCAGTTGAAAGAGTTCAGGAGTTGGATAAAAATCTTGTACTTGCTCTGGTTGATGATGAATATACTCGTAAATATTCAGCTAATTCAATAGCATCTTCTAGGGTACAACCTGGATGTGATGACATTAAATATGAACTAAAATTGCTTTTATCATATTCTTCATTTAAACGATAATATTTATCAACAAATTTTTCATATAAACCTCGACGTGGTTTTCCCATTTTATCTAAAACACGATCACTAATATGTTCAGGAGCTACTTTTAATTGGCCACTTATATGATTTTGAACTAATTCTCTAAAAAAGCTGTCATCTTTATCATACATTAAATAATCATATCTAATTCCTGAACGAACAAATACTTTTTTTACATTTGGTAACATTTTTAATTTATTCAACAATTCTTTATAATCTTGATGACTAACTTCTAAATTATTACAAGGTTTTGGCCATAGACATTGTTTAGTCGGACAAGCTCCATGTTTTTGTTGTTTTTTACATTATATTGTATTATTTTGTCGACAGACTCACTATATATATGCCGAAAACATAGAAAAGACCTATGTTCTTTCAAACATAAGTCCTTAAAAATATACTTAAATTTATTTACTTGTTTTTATTTTGGATTCTGTCAAGCTCATCAAAGACTACATCGTTTACTACTTTGATATATGTTCCTTTCATGCCGGATGAACGTGATTCGATAACGCCTGCACTCTCAAACTTGCGAAGGGCATTTACGATTACCGAGCGGGTAATGCCTACTCTGTCGGCTATTCTGCTGGCAACAAGTATACCCTCATTGCCGTCAAGCTCATCAAAGATGTGAAGAATAGCCTCAAGCTCAGAATAAGAAAGTGTATTGATAGCCGAACGGACAATCGCTACCTTTCTCTTTTCCTCTTCATTCTCCTCATTCACGGATCTCATCATCTCAAGCCCAACCACTGTCGTGCCATACTCTGTAAGAATGATATCGTCAATGTCATACTCTCTGTCACTTCTGTACTCAAAAAGAGTTCCAAGCCTCTCGCCGGCTATATCAATCGGTGTGATAATAGCCTTGTACATTCTTGTATCTTCACCAAAGCCAAGTGTCTCGAGGTTTACATTTTCCTTTGTTGAAAGTATGCCAAGAAGTCTTTCATTGAGTTCAGTGTCAATATAGCCTCCAACCTCATCTACTATCAGTTCATGAAGCTCATCCACGCCCTTGCAGATACTTGAGCCAAGCACCTTGCCCTTTTTGCTGATTACAAGTATGTCTGAGTCAAGTACACCGGTGAGCACCTGACATATATCATTGAACACAACCTTTGATGAATTGTTGTTGTGAAGAAGCTTATTAATTTTACGTGTCTTATCTAATAATTGTACTCCCATTAATTGTTATTCCTCTCTTTCGGGCTTTTTATCTGTTACGTAGCCGCACTGCTCATCTGCGCAGGCAATCTTGTTTCCCTTTATAATCATATATCCTCCACAACGAGGGCATTTTTCTGCAACTGGTCTGCCCCAGCTCATAAAATCACACTCAGGGTTGTCAATACAGCCATAGTATTTTCTTCCCTTCCTTGTTTTCTTAAGCACAACATCCTTACCGCATTTAGGGCAATTGACGCCGATTTTTTCAAGATAAGGCATAGTGAATCTGCAGTCAGGAAATCCCGGACATGCCAAAAACTTGCCGTGAGGTCCGTATTTTATAACCAGATTGCGTCCGCACTCAGGGCAGATTTCATCTGTCACCTCATCATGTATTGTAACCTTCTCAAGCTCATTTTCAGCCTTGTCGATTGCATCTTTAAGATCAGGATAAAAATTCTCAACAACTGTCTTCCAGTTAACCTTCCCCTCTGCTACCGCATCTAAAAGTGACTCCATATTGGCTGTAAAATGCTCATCGACAATAGTAGGAAATGATTCCTTCATAATAGAATTAACAACCTCTCCTATCTCTGTCACATAGAGATTTTTACTCTCCTTGGTAATATAGCGTCTGGCAAGTATTGTAGATATTGTTGGAGAGTAGGTACTCGGACGTCCTATTCCAAGCTCTTCAAGCGTCTTTACCAAAGAAGCCTCAGTGTAATGTGCCGGGGGCTGGGTAAAATGCTGCTTAGGCAAAAGCTCCTCAACTGTAAGAAGCGATTCTTCTGTCAGAGGATTTTTAAGAACAGGCTGCTTTTCTTTCTTTGCATCGTCTGCAGCAGTATATGCAAGCTCAAAACCATCAAATAACAGTCTTGAGGTAGCAAAGCTGAATACATAATCTCCGACTGAGAGCTTTACTGTAGTAGTCTCGTACTCAGATTTTGCCATACGGCTTGCAGTAAAACGCTTCCAGATAAGCTGATAAAGCCTGAACTGGTCTCTCGACAGCGACTCCTTAATCTCAGAAGGCACTCTGTTTATATCAGTTGGCCTGATTGCCTCATGGGCATCCTGGATATTTTTGCTGCTCTTCTTTGTTCCCTCACCGGTGGAAAGATATTTGTCTCCATAGCTTTTTGAAATAAAATCCTTTGCCATGGCCTCAGCCTCATCTGATACACGCACAGAATCGGTACGCAGGTATGTGATGATACCTACCGTACCCTGTCCCTTTATGTCTACTCCCTCATAGAGCTGCTGAGCTATACGCATTGTCTTTGAAATCGGAAAATTCAAAGCCTTTGAAGCCTCCTGCTGCAAAGTACTGGTCGTAAAAGGAAGCGGAGCTTTATTGCTGCGCTGTCCTTTTTTGATATTTTGCACTTTGCAATCCTTTCCCTTTATTTCGTTAAGCACCTTATCCATCTCTTCCTTTGAGGAAATGGCTATCTTATTGTCGCCCCTGCCGTATAGCTTTGCAGTGATCGGCTTCTTCTCACCCTCCACATCAACCGTGGCATCAAGGCTCCAGTACTCCTCAGGGATAAATGCATTGATTTCATCCTCCCTGTCACAGATAATGCGAAGTGCAACAGACTGCACTCTTCCCGCACTAAGCCCTCTCTTAACCTTTGCCCAAAGCAGCGGACTGATTTTGTAACCTACTATACGATCCAAAACTCGTCTGGCCTGCTGTGCGTCCACAAGATCCATATCTATTTTTCTTGGATGCTTTAATGATTCCTTGACAGCATTCTTCGTAATCTCATTAAAGCTGATACGGCTGACATCCTTGCCCTCAAGTTTAAGTGCGTGAAGCAGATGCCATGAGATGGCTTCTCCCTCACGGTCGGGATCGGTTGCGAGATATATCTTATCGGCCTTCTTAGCCTCCTTGCGAAGCTTAGCGAGTATTTCACCCTTTCCGCGGATTGTGATATATTTTGGTTCAAAATCTCCGTCCACATCTATTCCAAGGCTGCTCTTTGGCAGATCCCTCACATGACCGTTTGATGCCATTACCTCATAGTTTTTTCCCAAGAATTTCTTTATAGTCTTTACTTTTGCAGGCGACTCTACGATAACCAGATATTTAGCCATTATAAACTCCTTATATAGTAATTTGGAATTGTCTCCTTAACAAATCCTTTTTGTATAAGATCTTCTAACACTTCAAATAGTTCCGATAATTCATACGGCACTTTTTGAGACAATGTCCCGATTGCGATAGGACAAAAATCGAGTAAACTATACACCAATGCTTCTTTTTTATCAAGTATATTTTTTCTGAAATCCATCTGTGTGCACTCTGTAAACCCAGTCATTGTAATGTCTGAGACAAATTCATCAATATTATAAATAATGCCTGCGCCCTGCTTTATCAGGCTGTTGCAGCCGTAGCTTAAGGTGTCGGTGATACGCCCCGGAATGACATATACGTCCTTTCCCTGCTCCATTGCAAAATCAGCCGTAATCAGTGAACCGCTTCTCTTTTTTGCCTCAACTATAACTACTATATCGGATAACCCGGAAATTATTCTGTTTCTCATCGGAAAAAACATCTTTTGCGGGTCGGTGCCCGGCATAAGCTCGCTGATTATGCCTCCGGAGAGCTTTATTTTATCATACAGAAAGCGGTTCTCTTTCGGATAACAGGTGTCTGCTCCGGAGCCAAGAACTGCATATGTATTTCCACCAGCCTCCAGACACCCCATATGGGCATCTCTGTCTATTCCTCTTGCCATGCCGCTGATTATCTGTATCCCCTGCCTTGAAAGTGCTGCTGCCAGTACCTTTGCCACCTCGCAGCCATATGCGCTTCTGCCCCGTGCTCCGACTATAGCGACACTTTTTCTTGATTTGTCGGGAAGAGCGCCTATGTAAAAAAGACTATACGGCGGATTATGTATATTTCTAAGCTTGTCCGGATAAGCCTCATCCTCCATTGTTACAAAGCCGATATCCTTCTGCTGAAATAATATCCACTCCTTCTCTACGTCATAGGAAGCTCTTGATTCAAGGATTATTTTTCTGTCATCATCTGTGAAAAACAAAATATCAAAAAGCTCATTCTTTGGCATAAAAAACAGCTTTTCTGCCGTTATACTGCAATCATGCAGAAGCTTTTTCTTCGCATTGCTTATATCTGTAAGGCTTGTAAGCCAGTATTTGAACTTCATGATACAGCACCTCCCCAGAACTTCTCATTGATGCTTCTGTAGCATATAGCTTCGTTGAGATGCTTTGTCTTTATGCTTTCACAGCCGTCCAGATCAGCTATTGTACGCGCAACCTTAAGTATCTTGTGGTATGTGCGTGCCGTCAGTCCAAGCTTGTCAAACATATTTTCCATGTAGCTTTTCTCTCGACTGCCGAGGAAACAGTATTTTTCCAGCTTGTCAGTTGATATTTTTGAATTATACGAAAAGCTCTCACCTTTAAACCTTTCTTTTTGAAGCTCGTGGCAGTGCATAACACGCTTTCTTATGTCCGCAGATGATTCATTGGATGTAGTACTGTTTATATCCTCAAAGCTAAGCGGTGACGCCTCCACACATATGTCAATTCTGTCTATTATAGGCTGTGAGACCTTATCAAAATATCTGCGCAGAGTCGGCTCTGAGCAGCGGCACCTTTGCATATCGGGATAATAGCCGCAGCTGCATGGGTTCATCGCACCAAAAAGCAGGAAATTAGCCGGATAAGTCACGTTTCTGCCGGCTCTTGAAAGCCTGATGCAGTGCTCCTCAAGCGGAGCCCTGAGCAGGTCCAACAAGCCGCCCTTAAACTCAGCGAGCTCATCCAAAAACAAAACGCCATTGTGTGCAAGCGATATCTCGCCCGGATTAATTCTCGTTCCTCCGCCGATTAATGCGGCCTGGGTGACGGAATAGTGAGGATTTCTGAATGGTCTGTTGTCTCTTAAGGAGCTGTCATTGTCCAAAAGACCGCAGATGCTGTATATTTTTGACAGCTCAAGCCTCTCATTTTCACTAAGAGGAGGCAGAATGGACGGCATACGCTCTGCTATCATTGTCTTGCCTGCACCGGGAGGTCCGACAAGCAGTATATTGTGCATACCACCCGCAGCCACCTCACATGCTCTTTTAATAAATTTCTGTCCGTTAACATCACAAAAATCGGCGTATTTTTCATTCCATTTGCAGCTCATGTGCCATGCCGGTTTTCTGTACACGTAAATGCTGTCTCATCAAACTGTGCAATTACATCATTTAAATGGCTTATCCCTAAATATTTTTGCACCGCAGACGAGTCTGCCTTCATTTTCATTCTGCTTTGGAATAATAAACTTTCCAATGCCTTTGTTGTACTCATCAAATACAATCGGCAGAATACCGCTGACCGGCAAAATTTCACCGTTTAGATTTAGCTCGCCTGCAAGTGTGCAGTCCTTTATGCTATCAGCGTCAATCACCCCCATAGCTGTTAAAATAGCAACAGCTATAGGCAGATCAAAGCCTGTTCCGGTCTTTTTAATATTTGCAGGCGATAGATTTACTGTGATACGCTTGGCAGGCAAAACAATGCCAACGCTGTGCAGCGCTGTTTTAACACGTTCCTTTGCTTCTCTCACCTCTGAGGTAAGATTTCCAACCATATCAAAAACAGGCATACCGGTTGAAATATCAACCTCCACCTGTACCGGAATCGCACTGATTCCATCCAAAACAGCCGTTCTGACTGTACTGTACATATATACTCCTATTCCAATTGGGGTAAATGCATAGACAAATGCACAAAAGACATGGCTCTATGATAACATATTTTTGCCTTTTGTAAACACCTATTCGAGCAGTTTTCGTAATTTTTTCAAACCGGCCTTTTCTATTCTTGAAACATATGACCTCGAAATGCTGAGCGTTTTAGCAATCTGTCTCTGTGTCAGCTCTTTTTCACCGTCAAGGCCAAAGCGTTTCGTAATAATATAATATTCTCTGTCCGATAAAACGCTTCTCATATTTTGCCTTAAAATCTTAAGTGACTCAGATACCTCTATATCCGATACCACATCAGATTGTCCATTCTCAATCACATCCACCAGATGAATCTGGTTTCCCTCCTTATCAGTGCCTATAGGTTCAAATATGGACACATCACCCCGGCTCTTTTTACAGCTTCTAAAGTGCATCAGAATCTCATTTTCGATGCATCTGATTGCAAAGGTTGCAAAACGATTTCCGTAATCAGCCTTGAATGATGACACTGCTTTTATCAGTCCTATAGTGCCTATGGATATAAGCTCCTCCATCTCATCCTCGCATACTGCATATTTTTTTGTAACATGTGCCACAAGGCGCATATTGTGTAATATAAGCTCATCCTTAGCTTCTTTATCATTTTGAGCCACTTTTTTCAGACATTCCGTCTCACGTTCTAAACTAAGAGGTGATAAAAATGTATTCACATAGCACCCTGTCATTATTTGCTTATAATATATTATGTTCAAATCTGTATTTTGTGATATAATCTTTGCCATGAATAGAAAAATAGACTACAAAATCAATGAAAATGATACAGAAAAAACAGTAGAAGGCTTTTTGAAGGAGCATGGCTACACACATCAGGTGCTTGTCAGGCTGAAGCAGACAGACCATGGCATACTAAGAAACGGTATATGGGCCTATACAAATGAAAGGCTGTGTAAGGATGATTTAATCACAATCCAAATTGTCGAAAACGAATGCTCGGATAATATAGCACCTGTAAATCTGCCTCTTGATATAGCATACGAGGACGATGATATCATCGTAATAAACAAGCCGTTTGATATGCCTGCCCATCCCTCTGCCGGAAACCATGACAACACGCTTGCAAATGCGCTCATGTACTACTATGGCAGTCAGAACAAGCCGTTTGTATACAGATGCATAAACAGGCTGGACAGAGATACAACAGGGCTTACAATTGTCGCAAAGCATGCACTTGCAGGCGGGATACTTGGCAACGCTGTCGCAAAGCGTGCCATACACCGGACATACTACGCCGTCTGCAGTGGGTGTACACCTGCATGCATGCGCATCAGTGCTCCGATTGCAAGAAAGGATGCTTCCACCATAGAGCGGTGTGTTGATTTCAAACGCGGTGAATATGCAGTAACCGACTTTATCAGAATCAAATATAACCCGGATAATAATTTATCGCTTGTCAAGCTAAGACTTCTTACCGGACGCACTCACCAGATACGCGTCCATATGAAGTATATCGGTTTTCCACTGATAGGTGACTTTTTATATAATCCCGACTATACATATATATCCAGACAAGCACTGCACTCAGGGCGTCTTGTTTTCACGCACCCTGTCACAGGACAAAAAAATGAACCTCATATCTGATATTCCATCAGACATGAAGTCCCTGTTCTAGTTGATTTATTTTATCCTTTTCGTATGGGATATGCCCTTTTAAAACCTCTTTTTTTATGTAGCTGTAAGTATATTCTTCTCCCTTTACAGAGAGCATGACAAGCAGATACTCAAGCATTGCTTTTGTATCGGGATGAATCATGTAGTGATCCACGCTTTTTTCATAGTATTCCAGTGCACTTTTGTCGGTGTACTTTTCTTTCTGATAGTTTTTTGAGGCGCTTACACGGTCTATAAACATCTCGCAGACATACCTTATGGGCATTTTCATGCCCTCCATTTTTGTATGTGTTTTATCGTCCCCCGGCTTTGAAACAGCATAGTCAATCCAGTACTCCAGGTGATGCTTATTGCGTCCCTTGTGATGAAGCCACGCAGATGAATAGCCCCTGTCGGCTCTCTCCGCATTATTCGGGCTCATATACCCCTTGTAATACCTGCAGCCGACGAGAAACTCAGTCGGTGAATATTTTGACATGTCATGAAGAAGTCCCTGTTTATAAAGCCCTATCCTAAAGCACCCCTGCATGACTAAAATCTTATGATGTGTAATTGTTATAAAATGTCTTATTGCTTTCATATGTCTATCTGCCTATGAGGATGTATACCGACTGCGGTGAGACATCTGCATACTGCTGGTTTTCACACAGCACCGGAGTGTCATAAAACGGTTCTTTGAGCGTAGAATCGCAGACTGCATACCATTTCATTCCTTTCTTTAGCTTAGGAAGAGCTAACTTCTCCCTGGATGAATAAAAATTGTAAGCTACGTATACATAGTCTTTATTCACTTCATTGTAATCCCCACAGTACATCACACCTACACATAGCTTTGTGGCATCACACTCGCCTATCCAGGCATTCTTGCAGTGATAGGACAAATCAGGATACCCAACAGCCTTGTAATCGCTGAATTTAAACGGCTTTGGACAGGAAATAACAGGATGCTCATCCCTGAATTTGATAAGTCTGGTTAAGAACCTGATGTTTTCCCTTCTGCTATGCTCATTTGACCAGTTCACCCAGCCTGTAGGGTTGTCCTGACAGTAAGCATTGTTGTTGCCATCCTGTGAATTACAGATCTCATCACCTGCCATAATCATAGGCACTCCCTGTGCCAAAAACAATAGAAGCATGGCATCCTTCCACTTAAGTTTTCTTATCTCACGGATAAACCTCTTTCGCGAAGGACCCTCACAACCGTAATTATTGCTGAAATTCCATGAAGGACCATCAGCATTTTTCTCACCATTGGCCTCATTGTGGCGGTCATTGTACATGAATAAATCGCTCAGGGTAAAACCGTTATTGCTTGATATATAGTTTATAAATCCGACATTCTCCCCCTGCTTTTTCTGCTGGTTTAAAAGCTCATACATATTGCAGTTTATATGGTTTAACATCATACGCGCCGCAAACTGGTACTCCTCCTTGTCAATATAGAGATTTTCATATGTCCTGTTTTGCGGTACAACCGACATATCAAAGCCATCATAGAGTATCTTTGTCCGGCTAAGGAGAGCATCCTGCACAATCGCAGTAACAGGCAGCCTGTCCCCAAGCAGCTTAAAACCATCTACATGAAAGCTCATGACCCAGTATCTGAGCGCATCGAGTATCAGATTGTGGTCAGTTCTGTCCGGAAAATACATCTCTACGATACATTCCATGCCATTTTTGTGCAGCCTTTCAACGAGACGCCTAAGCTCATTGGAGGCATCTGAAGCGTCACTGGCATATGATGCTTTTACGGCAAAATAATTGCCGGAGGTATAGCCCCAAAAATTGACCTTGTCATTTTCTGTATGCACACTTTGCTCATCCTTTAAGGAATACTTCGGCTTTGCATATTCCGGAATATCGTGCTTTACAGGGATTGTCATTTCTTCAAACTCGTATACAGGCATGAGAAGAATTGAAGTAAAGCCTAATTTCTTGATGTAATTTATTCTGTCCGATACAGCCTCAAAGGTGCCCTTATGCTTTTGTTCCCTGAAACATCCATGGAAAAACCTCTAACATGCAGCTTATACAGCTTCATCCGGTCCCTGGTTATCTCAGGAAAGCTGTCATATTTCCAGTCAAAATCACTACTGTCTATCCCGCATGCTATTTCGTAGTCATTATCACTTCTTGTTTTATCATTCCATTTTTCTCTGCCGAAAATTCTTGTGGCATAAGGATCTATGCACCTTTTTCCATTAATCTTAAAATAATATGCATACTTATTACCGCAAAAGCCATGAACTCTCACAGAGTAAAGAGAGCCTGTCGAATACTCACTGGGTATATCAAGCTCACAGGCGGTATTTCCCGATTTATCAAGTAAACAATGCTGCATTCATCCTCTTTTTCTGCTGCAAAGGTGAATACTGCACTATACCCCCTCAATATAAGCACCTGTTTTTAAAAAGTTTCCCTTTGTTAATCGAAAATTCATGCAACACCATCCAATCAATAATTCTAGTATTTATTTATTATACTAGTTTTGACTTTTTTTGTATAGAATAATTTGATATAATATAATAGTTACTTTAGATTACTATAAAGAAAGAGGTACAATATGGCAGAAAAAGCAACACCTGTTACACCTGATGAGGCAGACGATATCCGCGTAACACTTGATCTGGACAACGGAAGTGTCGAATGCAAGATTATCACAATTTTTGATGCAGATCACAAGGATTACATAGCTCTTCTACCGTTAGACAAAAATGGCAACGAGAATGAGAGTGGAGAAGTGTATCTGTATCGCTATTTCGAGGACGAGGAAGGTCTTCCGAGAATAGAAAACATCGAATCCGACGACGAGTACGAGGCTGCTGCCGACAGATTCGATGAGCTTTTGGATGACGAAATGTTTGATGATATTTAATCATCTCTACTATTATTTTGTCTAGGCTCTTTACTTTCACGGACAAACCTGGAGGCTTGGGCTGATTTATCGTTTACCGACTTGACCGAGTAAACAGACAAGCTTGTCTTTGCACGGGTCATGCCGACATAAAACAGCCTTCGCTCCTCCTCTATGTCCTTTTCAAGCACAGCCTTTTTATACGGCATTATCCCTTCATTTGCATCAATTATATACACGTTTTCAAATTCAAGCCCCTTTGAGCTGTGAAGGGTTGCAAGTGTCACGGCATTAGGGTCACTTTCTTTCGATAAAGCCATAAGCTTCATCTGCTTTGTATATTCCCTTATATGCTCATACCACTCTTCATATGTAGCAAAGCCCTTGGCTCCTGACTGGATTTCATCCAGTATATCAAACAAATCCTCTTTATTTATATTCCTATACTCGGCATATTCAGCTAAAAAGTCGTCATAGCCAATCCCTCTTCTGATATAGTTTATGCTGGCATATGGATTCATCCGGCTTATAAGCTTCATGTCATACTCAAGCTTTTCTATCCGCTCAGCTATCCACGGCTTCTCATCAAACAGCTTAATCCACTCATCAAATGCCACAGTTGCATCACACAGGCTGTCTCTTGACAGATACCGCTTAGGTCTGTTCATAATCTGCAAAAAATCAGCTCTGTCTCTGCTGCCTCCTGCAATTCTTTGGTATGTAAACAAGTACTCTGGCAATCCAGTGCTCATATATATTAGGTATATTATCCTTGGTTTTGAATGGGATATTATAGCTCATAAGCTGCTCTATAAGCTGTCTTGGCTGGGTGTTTGTCCTGAAAAGCACCGCAAAGTCGCTGAATACAGCTCCCGCCTTTATCTTTTTATCTATATCGCGTATAAGAAAGATATTTTCGTCTCTTCTGTTTTCAAAATCAGCAAACGTAACAGGCGCCTTTGACTTGCTTGCCGCAATGATTTTCTTATCAAATCTCTCCCTGTTGTGCGAGATGAGATTCAACGAGGCCTCCACTATATATCTGCCACATCTGTAATTAGTATCTAAAAGGATTCTTTTTGCATTCGGATAGTCCTTCTCAAACCCAAGCATTATCTCAGGCTTTGACCCTCTGAAGCGGTATATTGACTGGTCATCATCTCCTACAATAAACAGATTATTCTGTGGAGCGGCAAGCATTTTTATAATCTCATACTGCAGACGGTTAATATCCTGAAACTCGTCAATCAGTATGTATTTATACTTGTTCTGCCACAATGCCAGTATATCAGGTCTTTCCTTAAACAGCTCATAAGTATACGAGAGCATATCATCAAAATCAATAAGCCTGTTTTCCTTAAGCCTTGTCTCATATTTTTTATATATATCCCTGAATATTTCCTCACCACACACTCCCGAGTAGAAATTTTCTATATCAATGCGGCTGTTTTTAATCAGACTGATTTCAGCAAGTAAATTGCCTATAAACTCATTCTCATCCTTGTATTCAAGGCGGTAGTAGGATAAAATTTCCCTGATAAAGCCGTATCTCACAGACTCATCAGCAATATTGGCACTTGTAAAGCGATATGCATATTTGAGTATCGTAAAAAAGACAGCATGAAAAGTACCAAAAGATACGTTCACCCTCTCGTCTTTCATCAGTGAATTAAAACGCTCCTTCATCTCATTTGCAGCAGCCTTGGTAAAGGTGATAACTAAAATCTCAGAAGGCTTCACATGATGCTTTGTTATTAAGTTTTTAGTCCTGTGTGTGATAACTGCGGTCTTACCGGAACCCGGTCCTGCTAAAACAAGCATAGCGCCATCCTTGTGTTCGATGGCGCCAAGCTGGGCTTTGTTAAAATTCATAAAATACCCTTTGTTAATAGATTAGTTATTAGAAAGCTTTTCTATGCCTTTCTTAATTCTGGCTATAGACTCCTCTTTGCCAAACACCTCCATAAGCTCTGTAGCTCCGCCCGGTGTCATCTGCTTGCCTGAAACAGCGGTACGGATTGGCCACATAACATAGCCTATCTTATAGCCCTTTTCTGTAGCATATGCCTTAAGAGTCTCAAAAAGTGCATCATTTGAGAAATCATCACAGCTTTCAAGAATAGGAACTACATCGTTTAATACCTCAAGTGATGTCTCTGGGTTTGTCTTCATCTTCTTGTGAGTATACATTGCAATATCATAATCCGGAAGCTCTTCAAAGAAATCAATATGTTCCTTGATATCAGGGAATATCTCAATACGTGTCTGAACCATTCTTGCTATCTTCTTAAGGTCATAATCCTTTGTGACAACCTCCTTAATGTATGGCAATGCCATCTCATAGAATTTGTCAAAATCAAGCTTCTTTATATACTCTCCGTTCATCCATTTAAGCTTTGTGAAGTCGAATACAGCAGGTGATTTGCTCATATGATGATAATCAAACTTCTCAACAAGCTCAGGAAGTGACATAATCTCCTGATTGTCTGAAGGGCTCCAGCCAAGAAGCGCTACAAAGTTTACAATAGCCTCTGTAAGGAATCCCTGATCCAGTAAATCTTCAAAGGATGAGTGACCGCATCTCTTTGAAAGCTTATGATGCTCCTCATCTGTGATAAGCGGACAGTGTACATATACAGGTACATCCCATCCAAATGCCTCATAAAGTCTGTTATACTTAGGGGATGATGAAAGATACTCGTTTCCTCTGACTACATGTGTGATGCCCATCAGGTGATCATCTACTACGTTTGCAAAATTGTATGTAGGATATCCGTCAGATTTGATAAGAATCATATCATCAAGCTCTGCATTATCTACTGTGATATCTCCGTAAATCTCATCCTCGAATGTGGTTGTGCCCTCTGTAGGGTTGTTCTGTCTGATAACATATGGCTTGCCGGCCGCGAGATTTGCCTCAATCTCCTCCTTTGACAGGTGCAAGCAGTGCTTATCATATATAGAGATTTCCTTTCCTGCAACAGTTGTTTTAAGACTGTCAAGACGCTCCTTGTCACAGAAGCAGTAATATGCCTCTCCCTTGTCAATAAGTTCCTTTGCATACTTCATGTAGATACCCTGTGCCACACGCTCACTCTGCACATATGGACCGCATCCACCATCCTTGTCAGGTCCCTCATCATGGACAAGTCCTGTCTCTTCGAGTGTCCTGTTTATAATATCAACAGCACCCTCCACCTGGCGTACCTGATCTGTATCCTCTATACGGAGAATGAAATCACCGCCCTCATGCTTTGCAATCAGATAAGCATACAGTGCTGTTCTTAAATTTCCTACATGCATTCTTCCTGTCGGGCTTGGTGCAAATCTTGTTCTAATCTTACTCATTTTAAAATGTGCTCCTCTATATTAATATTTTTTAGTCATTTTTCAATTTGAAATTATATAACAATATGGAAATTTTATCAATCCTCAGATTGAACTTCCATATCAAGCTCTGCGATTTTATTTAAAATTCTGTTTACCTCGTGGATTCTGTCACCAAGCTCGCTCCTATGTGATAAAATCTCTCGTCTTAGCCTGGTTATAGTCTCCACATTGCAGGACATCCTGCCCCTTAATTTTTGTCTCCTGACTATAAGTTCATGCTTCTGCTCAACCATCTCCTTGTGATCCACAATAGCGTTTGTGTAGTTGAGCCATACTCTGGCATCGTAGAAGTCATTTTTACTAAGCACCGAAACAAGCTTTTTGCTGTTGTATTCCAGATCCTCGTTTGTCCTTCTGAAGCGCTCCTTGTCTTTTACAGCGAGAAGATACTGCTCATAGTTGTATACAAATTCCTTTGAATTCTTCACATGATACTTCTCGTATGTGTAGTCAACAGCATTTTTTATACTTACATACTTGATCTTCACTCTGTTTTCAAGAGCTACTGCTTTATTTTTGGATGCTGCAGCGCTTTTTACTTCATCTGAATAGCTTTGATATGTCAAAAGCACAAACGAGCCTGCAACCGCTGAAAGAAGTGCCCCGATAAGCATAAAGATAGTGGTATCGGCTCCATATACAATCTGCATCAGCGTGCATACAGCTACCACTACAGCAAAAAATACCACTAAAAGCACTGCGTACACCCTAAATGCCCGCTGTCTGCTTTTGGCATATTCACCATCTATATCGAACTGCACTTTTTCTCCCTCGAGATACCTCAGGTCTTTATTTATTACATCCAGACTGCTTTCGTTTTTTTCAAGACGCTTTATTGCCCGCGGAATCTCATCCTCCAGCTGCTGCATCTGCGCATACTGGCTGTCTGATATGCGGTTTTTGGTCTTTAAAAAATCACTTCTGGTCTTTTCGAGTGTCAATATGTTTGCAGCCGCATCATTCATGGTCTTTTTATCTGTCTCTGACATATTTTCCATCCTTTCTATGTCAGTCAGATAATTTGTGACAAGTGCATACTCTGTTCTGTTATCCTCAAGTTCTCTGGCGGCATCAACCATCTGTTCACATATTTCAACTACATTGAACCCTTTAGTACTCTCATCCGGTATACTCTCAATATGTAATTGTGTATCATCGGTCTTTTTTTTGCGTTTAAATAACATGCGCCCTGTAATCCTCTTTGTATTTCAAAATTGTTTCTTTTGGTCTGCCCTCATCGCAACCATCTGAAGCTTCTGCATATACGCCCTTTAATACGCTGTCCAGATTATTTATTTCCTGCTCTGTAACACTATATTCCCTGACAATACGCGCATATCCTATATCGTTATTATCAAGCTTATAGGCATATAGACAAGACCACAGCGATTTTCTGTCCCCATTTTGCCTGAAAGCCTCAAGATATAAATCCGCTGCTATATCAAACAAAAACAGCTGCACATAGGCTGTAGCCAGATTGTGATATATGTTTCCGTACAATACACGCTCAGTATGCTTTGCATCCTCACATGACAGCAGCTTTTTGTATTCAAAAATTGCTGCAGTGTACTTTTTCTTCTCCATCAGTCTGTCTGCCCTGATTTTCAAGCACTCAAACTCGCTCTTTTCCTCGAGCTCCTTAAGTGCATCATGTGTGTTCTTAAGCTCCTCCTTAGTGCAGTAGCCGCTGTACTCAAGCAGCTCAGTCACAAAAGCAGACAGTCTGCCGTTTGTGGATATAATGGTTCTAAGATGCATGGCAAGCTTTGGCAGATGTGCATGGTTTTCAATCCAGGTGCACAGCTCAAGACTCATAAAGTCATCATCCAAAAGATATGTATTGTTGATTATATAATAATTAAGCTCCTCTATCGAGTAAACATTTATAGACACACCCTCTATGTAATAGGGCATGGCTGCTATAGCTTCATTACACAGTAATAATTCTCCCATATGCCCTCCTACATAGTCATCTCATAGTGCCAGACTTTGCCCGAGCTCATAAATATTTCGCCAAAGCCTAAATCCTTAATCTCTATATCTATCCTGTCATCAGATACAGGTGTCGCCGTAATTCTGATGCGTGTAGCCCTATCCGGCCTGGGCGGCATATCCGTAAGTCTTAGTGTCTCAATCTTTGCCTCCCTGCTTTTAGGAAGCTGCTTCCAGAAATCCACCTCATAAGAGCCTGAAATTATAACCTCACACTGCCCCTTGGATTCAAACCAGTTGTTTCCGGCACTGATAAGATTATAAAACGACAATTCTCCCTTATCATGTACCTTCAGGCTCAGATTGAACTTCATCTCATTCTCGCCCATATATACAAAAGGCCATTCTGCTTCCTTATCCCTCGTGGCTGCCGCATAGCATGCTCCCTTAGTAAAGAGGTTATTGCCCATGAACACTCGTCTGCCCTTGCACAAAAGTGCAACAGACTGTTTCATCCAGCCCTCAGCAAACGTATCTCCCACGAGAAAGACCGTTGAGATAATCTGATTCTTAAAGCTCTCATTTATTATATCCAAAAAGCTTTTGTCCTTATCATTTTTATCCAGAGTATAGCTTATGCTTTCATCTATAGATACTACCTGTGGCGTTGTGCGAAGATCCCTCTTTAGGGAATAAAAAAATATACTCTCCTTTTCCTGCATAAACATCACCACATCATGAAGCCACAGTGACTTGTCCTGGTTCAGTGCAAAATAATAAAAGCTCTCCTTTCGGTCTATGACCGTAAGCTGTCTGGAATTTATGCCAAGCCTGACCGCCATGCCATAAAACATGCTCACGTTCTCCTTTGTCAGCCTGTCAACACATATAACAAGCCTGTCAAAGGATGAAGGATTACCAAGCTTGGATGGCAGTTCCATAACCTTTTTAAGAAACAAGGCCAAAAGCTCCTCTGCCATAAATGAATCATCATCAATGACTATTTTTTCACTATTCAGTGCTCTCTTAAGCAGTTGGTCAATACACACCATCTCACCGCTTTTAGAGAGTCTTCTTGCCTCATCTCCATAATACCATTTGCCAATGCTCTTACGGCGTGCAAGTACAAGAGGAATCTGAAACTCCTCACTGCCTGCAACAGTGCTGACAGTCTCCGGCTCTTTCATATTCTGTTGAAAAAAACTACCATAGCATAGCTGTCATTTAAGTCTATGCCTATATAGTATGAATTGCCATTATGTCCCATTATAACTCCTCTTAAATCAGCTTAAACAGCTGCTTAGTCGCAGCATCCAGCCTTTTATATTCGTCTATATTGCTCTTTAAGGTTGTCTCATCAGACAGTGTATCTGAAATTATCATCTCATTAATCAGATTATAGCGGCTGTGATCATTGTCACCCGGTATATTGTTGCACGTAAGACGATTGCTCTCCTTCACCTCTATGCTGTTGTCATGCTCCTCAGTAATATAATACCTGATCAGCTCACCGAAAAATATGACAAATGTCTTTACGTATATGCCGTCGTACATCTCAACCATATCCTCTGAATTAAACTCTTCGCCATCCTCGTCTCGGCTGTAATGCAGCACAACATGAGTTCCCGGAGTACTCTCATACTGTAAAAATGCCTTGTCATAGAGGAAATACTTCTCCAGCAGTCTGTAATCAAGCCTTGCAAAAAAATCAAAATACATATTGTTATATATATAATATTTAAGCAATGTATCTTCAATCTCAAGCTCAGCCTGAGTGATATCCGTTTTCTCAGCAAAATGCTTCAATAGGGCTAACTGGCAGGCATCATTTAATGTTCTGTTTCCAATAAATCGCTTTTCGATAATATCAAAAATAAAATCAGCCTTGCACCCGCCACTATGCAGATATACATGTGCCACAAGAGATATATAAGCTAAAATCAGCTTTTCATTTCCGGCTCTTTTATAGTATTCCATAAAGATATCCGATATCTTTTCAGGCTCAATCTGCGTATAAATACCCTGTTCGAGAATACGCTCATCAAGCTTCATGGAAGATATTGAAAACTTATCAGCAGCATGCCACAGATTAATCAGTTCGTCTGTAGGCCCGGTATAATTTTCACACAGGTATTTAAGCACCAGGTCACTGTATTTGCCTGTTTTAAAGGCAGATATGGAAAGCTGCACCATAAAATCATCATCTACATGCTGCACCTTAAGCGCATTCTCACACAAAACCACCTTTGATGCAGCAGCAAGCATGTCTATTCCATACTCCATGGCCATATCATATGCCTTTTCATAGAGCGGTTTGATACAAGCATGTCAATAGATATTTCTTGCATCCTTTTGCAGGGTATCAAAATTAATGCTTTGCAAAAACGGCCTGACGTAATCCTCATAATCGTGAAGCTGACAATATTTTAAAATTCTGTATCCCATAACAGCTTTGTAGGAATCAGAAAAGGATTCACTATAAAATACAGGTTTAAACAGCTTCAAATCATCCTTTGTAAAATCAGAATAATCCCTTACATTCTTAAAATGTGACACTATATACTGTGGTCTGTCAGGCGAGAGGCTTATACACCTGTCAAGGTATTTCTCGGCATCCATCAGCCTCTGCAGTCTGTATGAGATGCTTTTAACATATCTATAGCCCCTTGAGTCCTCAAAAAGTATAACATAGTCGTTTGAAAACAGTTCAAAATAAGCACACTGGTCTGTAACCGGAACTATCTGCGGCTCCTTCATTTCATTCTGATATATGATAGCTCTCACTATGCGCTTATCAAATACAATAAGCTTATGGGTATATATAATATCTGAAAAAGCTGCCGACAGCTCTTCATTGATAAATCCCAACTCAAGCATATCCTCGTATAAAACAGCCAGATTGTCATCAATATGCCTAAGCTGTACCTGGTCCATGGCAAACCTTCCCATAGCTTTCCTGTACTTGTGGTAGACCTCAGGCTCTGTTTCCTTGGCAGCAATTATATTATTGTAAAGCACTGCAAGCTTTCGGTATGGCAGCTTATTATCAAAGCTGAAATACATCTGGATGATCTTTGGCACAGGGGAAATCTGCCTGTCATCCATCGTAAGGAGATACGACTCATACAAGCCTGTCAGACGCAGCTTATTCTCGATACCCAGCTCAAACCATTTATGAAAACAGGTATCATTTTTGTGTCCCTTAATCAGGTAGCTGCATATGATGCCGACATACTCTGCCTCCGGACATATCTCATAGGCTGCTGTAAGAAGCTCATATACTCTGTTATCGAACCCGCCTGCCAGATCAACCGCCTCAAAAAACTTGCTCCGGCAAGCTCCTTTGTCAGAGCCTTTTCCTTTACGGCCCAGCTTAGGATGCGAAGCTCAAATACCGACAGCTCCTTTATCAGATAAGGATCCTGTGATATAAGATATAAAGCTTCAATATACAAATAACGGAGACGAAACAGACCTCGCAGTACCCACGTATTTTATATCTTTAAAAGTCTACCGGTCACT
>ENA-OQJR01000190-OQJR01000190.1-human-gut-metagenome-genome-assembly--contig:-NODE-190-length-19328-cov-2.767356_pt1 | contig 19328 bp, 24 predicted proteins | sample MGYA00242614_ERZ504781 | MGnify/ENA primary metagenome ERZ504781 (study PRJEB26092, sample SAMD00036365) | human gut metagenome | host: Homo sapiens | study: EMG produced TPA metagenomics assembly of...
CTACAGAGATTGCAACGTATATCTGGCAAGCAGTGCCTGCGAATTTTCCAGAGCATTGCTGGAACGGCGATCGAGGCGGAGTTTCAGTTTCTGGATGCGATTGCCGGGTTGATATCTGTGAATGCATGAACCGGTGTTACGAAATATGGAACTGCTGGAGATCCAGGGGAAAGAGAAAAAGAATTTCTTATCAGCTATGTGGATGTGCCGGGAAAAGATGAAGAGATCACGGTGGAGCATGTGGTAGAGCAGCTGCGAAGAAAGGTGCTGGAACCGCTGCATGAACGGTATGGAACGGATATATCCGATGCGGCGATGAGAAAAGCTGTGGAGAAGCATAATGAGATCTGCAGGATCATTTCTGAGATGGGAGAAATGCGAAAAGCAGAAAATCCGGTGATCACAGGCGCAGAATTTCACAAGATTGTTCTTGCAACCTATGTCTGTCCAAAAGATCTGATCCTGGATAAATTGTATGAAACACTGGAGGAACTCAAACACAGGGAGCCGGATAAAAAATCAAAATTCCGTGCAAGAGTTGTGATCGTGGGCGGAGAGATCGATGATCCGGATATGATCGAACTGGTGGAAGACAGCGGTGCTTATGTTGCCGACAGACCGGTTCTGCTATGGATCGATCCCGGGGCGTCAGGAAATTGTATTAAATGATACGGAGGATGTGCTCACTCAGATTGTGCGGATCAATATTGATCAGACCTCCTGTCCGAGGTATGTCACGCCAAATAAGATCAAGTACAGACAGGATCAGGCGGCGAAGCTGGTGGAGGAATATCATGCAGACGGTATTATTTATGAGCAGATGAAATTCTGTTCCTACTGGTCTTTTGAGAGAACACTGCAGAGTCATGTTCTTGCCGAAGAATATAAGATACCGACCTTATCAATTGACCGGCCGTATCAGGCAAAATCAAGCGGACAGCTTCGAACCCGGGTACAGGCATTTGTGGAGAGTCTGGAAATCAAGAAGATCAAAGCGCGCAGAGAGGAGGCCGGAAAATGAGACGAGGAACAAAAATCCAGAAGTTGAAACAAGCACTTCCGGGGATTGTAAAGGATGTCAGGCATTATGCAAAACCAAGGGTAAAGCTGCATAATGAAGGGCTTGGAGATTACTATACGGAAGGGTACCGTTCTCTGAACCAGAGGGAGTGGAAAGGGGTAAGAGATACAGCGTATGATTTTGCCTCCTGGCTGAAGGTATATGGATATATGGCAGTGACACTTGGAAAGCATCCGGTGGCTCTGACGAAATCTTTTGTGCGTTACCCGTGGATGGCTTCTTATCTGACGGTGGCGAATATGCTGGATCGCCATAAGCTGGGGCTGCGCGGAAAACAGCTCCGTTATACGCAGGAACAGTTTTACGGAGTGGTACATAACTCGGTAGATGTGATCGCCAAGATCATTGAACGAGATGAGAATCTCAATTCACCAAATAATAAACGGGCTGCAAAATTACGTGCAAAGACGGTGATGTTTGACGAGATGACCCCGTCGATCATTATGGCAGGTTTTCCGATGCTGGACTGGATCGATATTGCCATGTCACCGGTCTGCCTTCCGGGAGAGGTTGATCAGAACGCAAATATTATGTATGTAGATGCGGCAGAGCGTATGGGACTGGCGGCAGATGTGTGTCCGCTTCCATCCGCAGAGGTTGGATGTGCGATTGTGGATGACTATCCGCAGGTGGGAAGTTCTTTTATCACAAGTTCTATGCCGTGTGACGGATCTCTCGGCGCGGCTCTGTTTATGGATCGCTATATGAAAAAACTGCCGAGCTTTACGTTGACCCCGCCGCAGCGGTTTAATGAACCGGAGACGAATGCTTATGCAGTAAAAGATCTGAAAAACTGTATCCGTTTTATTGAAGAAACTTACCATGTGAAATGGGACTGGGATGCATTCTGGGAAAAGGCAGAGGAATATAATAAGACAACGCAGTGTATGCTGGATAAATGGGATGTAAACTGTACCCCATATCCGCAGGTGATAGGAAGTGCGCTGTCCCTGCAGAGGGAATATGAATTCCAGACTGCGGCCTGTCTGGATCCGTTTATGACAAAGCAGGATGAAAAAGTGACAAAGATGATGCTCAAAGGATATGAAAAGGACCGGGAAGCAGACAGAAGAGATTATAAATACCGTGCGATCGTATGGTGCTGTCCGGCACATTATTATACACATTTTACGACCTGGGCAGAACATACGTGGGGAATCCGCACTCTGGTCGATATGGAAAGTATGCTGAGTTATCATTTTTATCATATCGGGGATAAAGAACAGGCGCTGACGGATATGGCAATGGCATATGAGCGGATGATGATGCGTTCCCACAGCAACGGCGGATATGTTAATGCGCTGGATGAGTGCTGGAAGATGTGCGAGAAATTTAATGCGAATATTGTGATCATGTACGATCATGTTTCCTGCAAAAACTTTGGCGGTCTTCATGGATTGTTTGAAGATCAGGCAAGAGAGCGGGGCATTCATCTGATCTGGGTACAGCATGATCTGATGGATCCGAGAACCGTGTCCAGAAAAGCAATGCGCGATGCAGTCAACAAATATATGTCAACGGTGTTCAGGGAAGAACCACTGGATCCGACCTATCTGGATTATAGTGATGAACTGACCTGGTAAGGAGGGAAAAAGATGAAATATTTTGGGGGATGTGATGTGGGTTCCACGTATACAAAAACGGTGATTCTGGATGAGAATGGGGCAATCGTTGCGGCAAATACGATCAAGAGTAAGATCAACAGTGCTCAGAGTGCGAAAGCAGGGCTGGATCAGGCGATTGTGGATGCCGGGCTAAAGGAAATCTCAGATCTGACATATTTGATCGGAACCGGATATGGAAGAAATAAGGTGCCTCAGGCAGATGAAAACATTTCTGAGATTAGTTGTCATGCAATGGGTGTGCATGTGACAGATCCGTCGGTACGGGCGATTATTGATATCGGTGGACAGGATGTGAAGGGGATTGCAGTCGATACAGATGGAACGGTGAAAACATTTGCCATGAATGACAAATGTGCAGCAGGCACTTGGCCGTTTTTTTGAATCTATGGCGAACGCATTTGAGATGTCTTTGGAAGAATTTTCGAAACTGAGTCTTACTGCAGAAAATGTGATTCCAATTACAGCTCAGTGTACCGTATTTGCAGAATCAGAGGTTATTACGCTGGTTGGAGAAGGAAAACCGCAGAATGAAATTGCGGCAGGGATTCAGCAGGCAGTTGCAAAACGTTGTTTTGTAATGGCAAAAAAAGCAGGAGCGAAGGATGCAATCACGCTGACCGGAGGATGTGCAAAGAATCAGGGGCTAAAAGCAGCGATTGAGAAAGTACTGCGTATGAAGGTAATAGAATTAAAGATCGATCCGCAGCTGATGGGTGCGCTCGGAGCGGCAGAATATGCGAGACAAAAGGGATTAGACTTATAAGGAAGGGGCGATCCGGATGAAAAAAACAGTCAGATTTTTTGCAAAGGTGTTTCTTGCCGTGAGTGCAGTGACAGCGGTTTTGTTTACCATCTATATGACCAATGCAGATTCCAAGCTGATCGAATTTATTTATGACAAGCTGCTTCATTATCATGAGACGAAAAAAGTAGAGGATCATATTTAGTTATGCAGGTATATGATAAAGTTATTGAGAAGACAAGAGAATTACTGAAGCCTTTTCCGGCAAAAGAGTTGAACAGAAATCATGCAAAATCATGGAATTTACTGAAAGAGAATGAATTTCTTCTCCAAAAAGAAGTAGCATTTGAACTGGGAATCCGTTCTCAGCCTTCTACCTGCTATCAGGCAGTGACCTCTTCAAAAGAACTGATTTCGGAAGATCAGATCCTTTTATATGGACCGGATCTTCCGGAAATCAAAAAAAGTGTCCCGTTTACCAGGATCACATGGATTCAGATAGATCCGATTGAAGACCAGGATAAAGCGTACCAGCGGATCAAAAAGCTGGAATTTGCAAAATTTAAGATCATTCCGGAAGGGTATATGATGCTGTCGTCCAGCATGGATCAAAAAGAGCAGGTTCGAGTGAGTAAAAAAGCAAGTCAAAAAAGGATTGGATTTTGCAACGGTCGGCAATCTGATGATTCAGAGATATAAGGAAGAATTTCAGGTGAAACATGTGCAGTATTTTATTATTACGACGAGTAGCTTCCGGTGATCGGTCAACTGATGGAACAGGGGAAAAAGGTAGATGAGATTACAAATGCTTTTGATCACATTTTGAAAAATATTATCCTGGATTGTGATCTGTGTCCGCTGCATCCAATTTGTGATGATGTGGAAGAACTCAGGCAGATACATTTTGCCAGAAAGTAAGAGAATGTCCCGTAGAAATCAAGTAACTTCTGCGGGACATAATAAAGCGTGTAGTATAGAGGAAATACATCAAACTCTCAGACATTGTCTGTGTGACAATTCATGTGTCTGGAACATGGTTTCTAAACAGTTCAAATTCAAAGGCAGTTTCGCTGACTCTTCAGTTTTGATGAAAGAAAAATAGTTATCTAAAGAGGAAATAGGTACTATTGAACTAATTTATATAGTATTATAATGTGTTAAAAAGTCCGAAAACAGTTTGAAATGTTTACATATTTACAAAGTTACAAAAAGTAACCGCAATCCTTTGGCTGAGGGGCGGTTACTTTTTTGATTGATTAATATATGCAATCAGAATCGTTACAATAATACTAAGTATCATTAGTACGATGGAGAGCATTTCAAAATCGCTCATAAGTCAAGCCCTCCTTTCCCAGATTTCCTGCATGCAAGATTTCTATGTAATCAGAGGGTTCAGTCCCCCTGTTGAAGGACTAACCGCCTACCATTCTCATGTAGTGCCTCGTCTTATTTTATCAAACACATTGTTTGCATGACAAGATATTTTGTCAGAATCCATATATGCAAATAATTTGAAATATAAGTGGCAGCTATGAAAATTATGTTAGTATTATCAAATGCAGAAGGAGATTGTAATAAGCCAATACAACTTACAGACAACAAAGCAAAATCAGAAATGGAAAAGTTGCAAAACTTATAGGAAGATATTATTTAAAGAATAAAATCAACAGATATTCTTTTAGAAAAATTTGCCCCGAATTTGTCCAAAAAGCATTTTGGGGAGATGCAGGAACAGCGAAAACCCGCTAACCACAAGGGCTAACGGGTTTCGTTGTTTTATAGTTATCTAAAGGAATGAGAGTAAAGTGTGACATCTTGGGTCGCCCCAAGATGCCGTTACTTTATGAGGGGGGAGATAGTTGTTTATCAACTATCTGAGTATTAGTATACGGAATAAATGTGTCCAAAGTATGTTAAATCTATTAAAGAAATAGAAAAATTCTTATGAAATTCTTAAAACATGTCAGGATTTTGGAATCCGTATTGTATTCCCGGCATAGATCAGATTTGGATTTTGAATGTTGTTTAATGCCTGCAAAGTGGCAATAGTTGTTCCAAATCGCTGGGCAATTTCACTCAGCGTATCTCCGGATCGTATCACATAAGTGGTATATTGCGGGGCAGGTGGTTTCGGTTTCTGAGACAAATGATTTAGTCCTGCATTTTTTATAATAGAAGGATAATCAACAAAAACATAGTCCAGATCAACGTCCCCGGATATTCCGGCGATCTCTCCCTGACTTGTGAATTGCCACATCTGGCAGTCTGTATTATCCAGCTTGCTGTTATAAAAAGCGTACCACAGTGCATATCTTGAAGAAAGTGACAGAAGACGGTACGTTTTGAGGAAATTCCGGTTGCTGTAATACATTGCAAAATATCCGTTTTTTTTCCATTCTGTCACAAAAATTCTGCACAATTTTCCCTACGGTTTCCGGTGTGAAAGTAACTCCGTTTTGTGCGGCATAGTTTATAGATGCCTGTTCAATATCGTAGCATACAGGATAATCGAGACGATAACCGGAGATTGCTTTGAGACAGCCATCAGCTTCCTGGCGTGCAATCTCCGGAGTCAGGGCATAGCAGAACCAATAGACTCCGATCGGGAGACTAATCCGGTTACATTCTGAGGCATTGCGTTTAAATTGTGGATCAATCGTGTTAAAACCATAGCCGGCACGGAGCATGGCAAACTGATAGCCTGCGGCTTTGACCTTTTCCCAATCTACATTTCCTTGAAATTCGCTGACATCCAGTCCTTTTATTTGCATTATATAATCCTTTCATAAAATATAAAAACGGGTTTCTTATGTTTATTATATGAAAAAATGAGGAATATGTGCAGAGTAGCAGTGATTGTTTTTCATAAGGATTATAACGGCATTGTTACAAACAGAAATGAAATCGAATTAAGAATTTCATAAGATTTTCCCCAATGGCTCTTAAAAAAATGAGAATATCATGTATACTGTAAAGGAGGTGATGAAAATGTATAGTATTTTAGTTTGTGATGATGATAAAGAAATAGTAGAAGCAATTGAAATATATCTTACACAGGAAGGGTATCAGGTTCTGAAGGCTTATGATGGGATGCAGGCATTAAAGATGCTGGAGACGGAAACGGTGCATCTTTTGATTCTGGATGTTATGATGCCGCGTCTGGACGGGATCAGGGCGACTTTGAAGATCCGTGAAACGAACAGTATTCCAATTATCATTTTATCGGCAAAATCTGAAGATGCGGATAAGATTCTGGGGTTGAATATCGGAGCGGATGATTATATGACAAAACCATTCAATCCACTGGAGCTGGTTGCAAGAGTGAAATCTCAGCTTCGTCGTTACACACAGCTTGGCGGGAATGTGAGTAGTACGCAGGAGACGATTTATGAGGTTGCGGCCTTCGGATTAATGATGATCTGAAAGAAGTAACGGTAGACGGAGAAATGGTGCGCCTTACTCCGATTGAATACAATATTTTATTGCTTTTGATGAAGAATCAGGGAAGAGTATTTTCGATTAATCAGATTTACGAATCCATCTGGAATGAAGATGCAATCGGAGCGGATAATACGGTAGCAGTACATATTCGTCATATCCGGGAGAAGATTGAGATCAATCCAAAGGAACCGCGATATTTGAAAGTGGTATGGGGAGTAGGATATAAGATCGAGAAATTATAGAAGGGAGTTTTTCATGAGTAAATGGTATAAAAGTGCGCTTGTAAAAGGCATTTTGATCTTTCTTTCTGTTCTTTCGGCAATTACGGCACTGCTGAGTCTGGTGATTATTTCCACATATTCTGTAAAGTGTAAAAGAAAATCTGGAATAAAAAGCCGACAGAGTATACAGATTCCAAAGAATTTGAGAATCAGATGTGCCGGGCTACGATGGATGTTTAGGTCAGATTTCTTATGAAGATATTTTCGAGACAGATGGAAAATACAATCCGGATAAGCTGATCGATATCATGCAGTATGGATATAACGGAAGGCACTATGATGAAGAGATGGAAGGACTGCGGTATAAACTCTCGGATCTTCAGAAATGGAGTGAGGAGTATCAAAATAACTATGCAGCGCAGGAAGATTCAATCGTTGTCTGTCAAAAAGCAGATAAAACCTATCATTACTATTATTGGGATGAATTTTTAAATCTGCTGAAAGAGAAAACGCTGACAGTGGATATAGACGAATATACATCTGATGAAATCATAAATGCACTGGCTTCTGGCGATGTGAGTCTCAGTCGATTTGCCGGACATGATATTCTGGATGAAAAAGGCGAGACGGTGTACCGGGATTTCTGGGGATTCAGTGGTGCCATTGAAGAAGAGGCGCGGCCGGATGGAGGAAATAATATTCTGGATGTTGTAAATCAGACGCCGCAGCTGAATGGAAAGCTGAGTGAAGTGTATGCACAATTGGGCAGCATCCTGTCAAATCTTTATTATGATTTCCAGTCTTATCAGAACAGTGCAGAATGGACAGAGGGAAATACAAACTTTGCCTATATTTTTGTTGATAAAGAAACAAAAAAAGTTTATACAAATCGCAAGGAATATCAGGATTACAACAGTGTAAAAGAAAATATCTCAGATATTCAGAAAAATGCGAAGTATATGATTGTTCAGCCAAAGCTTTCTGATTTTAAGACCAATATGGATATCACAGCAAATGACTGGAAGGAGTTTGTAAAGTCACAGCGCAGAAACAGCAACGGTGATTTTATTTTTGCAGCGGCAGTAGATACCAGGTTTTCAATACAGGATTCTTTTTATCTGGATAAGAAATTATATGATGAATATGCACCTTATATCAATCGTGCGGTGATCCTGCTCGGTGCGGCAGTATTACTGATAATCGTGAGTTTGATATGGCTGACAGTGATCGCCGGAAGAAACAACCGAAGTGACGGAGTGCATTTGAATGTATTTGACAGATGGAAAACGGAGCTTGCAGCAGTGTTTGTGATTGGGATCTGGATAATTCCGATGATGTTCTGGATGAATAATGGGAATATGGCCCTCGGGTATTTTGCAGAAAGCACGGATTTGATGACTGCAACGATCGGATATTCTTATGAATATGCATCCGGATATGTTCCGACAATGCAAGATATGATCCAACTTGCATGTACAGCGGCTTATACCATGATCATGTTCCTGGTCGGATATCTGAGCCTGGTCCGCAGGATAAAAGCGGGAACGATGTGGAAGAACAGCGTATTGTATGCGTTTTGCAGATTCTTTAGAATATTCTGGAGAAACAGAAATGTGGTGTGGAGAATGGTTGTATCAGGGGTGATACTGATTGGAATCCACTGGATGCTGGCATTATTCAGAACGCCGGGATTTGTGTTGATCACGCTGGCAGCAGATGCATTCATTGTGTATTATCTGGTATTGAATGCGATTGCAAAGAATAAAATCATAAAAGGAATCAAAGCAGTTGCAGGAGGAGATCTGGAATATCAGATTTCTCTGGAACATCTCAGAGGAGAACAGCGTGAAGTAGCAGAAATGCTGAATGATATCGGAACCGGATTGCAGAAGGCTGTGGAAAAAAGCGTGAAAAGCGAGCGTCTGAAAACGGATCTGATCACAAATGTATCTCATGATATCAAAACACCGCTAACTTCCATTATCAATTACGTGGATATCCTGAAACGATCCAATATTGAAGATCCTAAGATACAGGGGTATCTGGAAATTTTGGAGGCAAAAGCACAGCGTCTGAAAACATTGACAGAGGATGTTGTAGAAGCATCCAAGGTGAGCAGCGGGAATATCAATCTGCAGTTGATGGACGTCAATCTGGTAGAGATGATGAATCAGACGACGGGAGAGTTTGCAGAAAAATTTGAACATAAGAATCTGGAGCTGATTCAGACACTTCCAAATGAGCCGGCGATTATTCATGTAGATGGAAGAAGAATGTGGAGAGTATTGGAAAATCTTTATAATAATGCGGCGAAGTATGCAATGCCGGGGACGAGAATTTATGCAGATCTGCGCACTGATAAGGATGAAGTGATATTTTCTTTGAAAAATGTTTCGGAGTATCCGCTCAATTTCTCAGCAGATGAACTGACAGAACGTTTTATTCGCGGTGATATTTCAAGGAGTACCGAAGGAAGCGGACTGGGATTATCGATTGCGAAAAGTCTGGTACAGATGCAGGGCGGAAAACTGGAATTATATCTGGACGGAGATCTTTTTAAGGCGACAGTTCGTTTTAGAAAAGCAGATAAAAAAGAACAAGATTCATGTTTTTTCAGAGAGAATTCTGAAGAAGAGTAGGAGAGGCGGGAATTTTTCCCGTCTTCTTTTAATTTAAGACTTGTTTTATTGCACGAGACTTTATTTTGTTTTACAATAGTTACTGTTCACACATAGCTTATATAGAAAACAAATGACAAGGGGAATCGCATGGAAACGATCAAAAAATTATTATCAGATATTTTAAATATAGAATTTGTTCAGGCAGTTTTGAGCAATCCGAGGAAAAAAGGCAATTTATTTTTTCAACTGGAGTCTTTTACAAAAACACAGGCATTTCATGAGAATCTGGACCCGATTTCGGCACGAGACCGATTGCTGGAATATATGGAAGAATTCCGGCAGATGCAGGCATCTACAGTGCATATGAATTACACTGTTTTAGTGAGCAAAAAAGGCAAGGTAACCATTCAGAAAAAAGCGTCAAAAGGCAGTGTAAGACCGGTAGAATTGTCACATAATAGAAGTAAGAAATATATTTTAGAGGAAGGAATTCCGGTTCCGTTTCTCCAGGATCTGGGTGTGATGACAAAGGATGGAAAAATTGTACATTCCAGATTTGATAAGTTCCGTCAGATCAACCGGTTTTTGGAATTTATTGAGGATATTCTTCCGAAGCTTGAGAAGGACAGAGAGATCACGATTCTGGATTTTGGATGTGGAAAATCGTATCTGACATTTGCCATGTATTATTATCTGCATGTTCTGAAGGAATACGATATCCGTATCATCGGGTTAGATCTGAAATCGGATGTCATTCATCATTGTAATGAGTTAAGCCGCAAATACGGATATGACAAACTGGAATTTTTGGTTGGAGATATCGCGGATTATGAAGGTGTCAGAGAAGTGGATATGGTTGTGACGCTTCATGCCTGTGATACAGCGACAGATTTTGCACTTGCCAAAGCGGTGGGATGGAATGCGAAGGTCATCCTGTCGGTTCCATGCTGTCAGCATGAATTGAATGGGCAGATGCAACGGGAAGGAGCCGGATATGATAAGCTGGCGCCGATTCTGGATTATGGTCTTTTAAAAGAGCGGTTTGCGGCGCTTCTGACAGACGGACTTCGAGCGAAATATCTGGAGCAGTCCGGTTATGAGACTCAGGTTCTGGAATTTATCGATATGGAACATACGCCGAAAAATATTCTTCTGCGTGCGGTAAAGACGAATCAGGCAAAACAGGGGAGTGAAAGCCAGGTTTGGGAGTGCAGGAAATTTTTGGGGATTGACCCAATGCTGGGAGTGTTATTAGATAAGGGGACAGAATCATGAAAAAAAGAATGAGAAAGGCAGGAATACTCCTTGTAGTATTTGTGGCAGCAATTTTTGTCAGCAGTCTGTTTATGAACAGTGGTGTAGACGATCAGATCATCGATCTGGGAGATCCTACACTTCCGAGAATCTCATTTCAAAAGGAAGGCAGGACTGTGAATGCTCTGGCCGGTTATGTAAATGAGATGGATGTTACGGCAATGCGGGACACCATTACACCATTGGAGGCAAACGGAACACTTCAGATGCAGATTGAAGAGTTTGGAAATAAAATCACAGGTGTTGAATATAAAGTGTATTCGACTGGAATGGAGAGGAAACCTATCTGGAAGGCAAACAGAAGGATATTTCTGATGAGACGATTTTGCTGGATCTGCAAAAAGGTCTTCCGGATGAAGTTTCAGAAGCTGTTCTGGAAGTGATTCTTTCTATGGAAGAGGAACAGGTTCACTTTTATACCAGAATTACAAGACCGGATGAACTTTCTTTAAAAGAATGTCTGGATTTTGCCCAGGATTTTCATGCAAAGACACTGGGAAAAAGCAGTCAGGAGGAATTGGAAAACTATCTTGAAACGAGTGCAGAAGGGGACAATACAACTTACCAGACTGTTACCATCCATTCTGATGCAGATCATGTGACATGGGGAAATCTGAGTCCGCAGGTGGTTGAGGAACCGGAGTGGAGCATTAAAGAGAGCAATTCCGTCTATACGTCGCTGCTTGCACAGTATCAGGTGACATGTGCCGGAGATACGGGAGAGATCGAGACGTATGATGTCCGCGAGTTTTTCAGGATTCGCTACGTGCAGGGGGAAATCTACCTTTTGGATTATAATCGGAAGATGGAACAGATTTTTGATGCAAACCAGAAAGTGCTGGATCAGAACGGAATTCTTCTTGGTATAGCATCATCCGATATATCGTATGAAACAAATTCGTCAGGAAATATTGTTTCTTTTGTGAGAAATGGAAATTTATGGACATACAATGCAAAGCAGAATGAGCTTGCACAGGTATTCAGTTTTAGCAATATTGAAGGAAATGATGCTCGGAGCAGGTATGACCAGCATAATATCCGGATCATCAGTGTGGAAAAGAATGGAAGTACTGCGTTTGCAGTTTATGGGTATATGAATCGCGGAGCACATGAGGGAGAAGTCGGAGTTGATATTTACTATTATGATATTGAAAAAAATGTAGTACAGGAAAAAGCGTTTATTCCAAGTACAAAATCATTTGCAATCGCAGAGGAAGAGCTTGGAAAAATGGTGTATTACAATCAGGATCAGAATTTTTTGTATATTCTGGCAGGCGGAAAGTTTTACAAGATAGATCTGACAAAAGATGAGCAGACAGTGTTGGCAAAAAATCTGGAAGAAGGGCAGTATACGGTGTCTGCAGACGGGCATTTGATCGCATACCAGACGTCAGGAACGATCAATACCGCACAGGAGATCAAGGTATTGAATCTGAAAACAGGTGAAGAAAATGCTGTAGCCGCAAAATCAGGGGAAGCAATCAGACCGCTTGGATTTATCGGATCAGATTTTGTGTATGGATATCTGCGGCAGGAAGATGTCGGTCATACGGCAGCGGGAGGGGAACTGTTCCCGATGTATGAGCTGGAGATCAGAAATTCAGAAAATGAAGTGATGAAGACATACTCAGCAGATCAGATTTATATATCCGATGTATTTATTGAAGAAAATATGATGACTCTGAACAGGGTTGTAAAATCAGGAGAGACTTATACAGTTACCAGTCAGGATTATATCAGCAGTAACGAAGAAAAGAAGACAAAAAGTATAACTCTGGAAGCTTTCAGTACAGATTTAAAAGAAAAGCAGATGCGGCTGACTTATGAAAAAGGAATTTCCGATACTGTTCCTAAAATCCTGCGTCCGAAGCAGGTGGTGGGGAAAAAGCCGATCACGATCACGCTGAATGACAAGTCGAAGTCTGAAAAGTACTATGTATATGGAATGGGAGAACTGGTTGCGATTTACGATAAGGCGGCTTATGCAATTCAGAGAGCAGAGCAGATTTCGGGAGTAGTAATCTCATCAGAACAGGCATATGTATGGGAAAAAGGCAACAGAGATCTGGTTTATGATACAGAGACAGCACCGTTTGGAAATGGAGAAGGAAAGACCTCTCTTCAGACCTGTGAAGAGGTGATGGCAGCGTATAATGCCAAAAAAGTAGACCTGACCGGATGTAGTCTGGAACAGGTTCTGTATATTATCAACAAGGGCCTTCCGGTCATTGCGATGACAGATGCCAATCATGCGATCCTGCTGACAGGATATAGTATGACGGATATCACTTACATCGATCCAAATACAGCATCCCAAAATACAGTTTCGATTGAACAGATGAGCGCTATGATAGCAGGAAGTGGAAACACGTTTATCGGTTATATGAAATAACAGAAAAAGGAAGAAGTCTTTGAGAGAATTTATTCTCTGTGAAAGAACTTCTTCCTTTTTGTTACTGACGGAAAATAACTGTCTTATATTTATTCAGAGCGGTGTAGACAATCATACCCAATATTCCACATGAGAGAACTTCACCAATTCCCACGGTAAGCATCTGGAATGGAATTGGAAGCAGAATCTGATATCCATAATAAAGAACAAATGGAATCAGAACTGTATTTGCAATAATCGGCGGCAGTGGTGCGAGCCATTTGCTGCGGTTTCTCAGAAGATAGGTGAAAATAGCACCGAGCAGAGTTGCCATGCTTCCGACAATAATGTCAGGAAGAATTGCGCCTCCTAAAATATTTCCGATCAGACATCCCACAAAGAGTCCGGGAATTGCAGCCGGAGTGAAGGCGGGCAGGATGGTCAGTGCTTCTGCGATACGAAACTGAATCTGTCCGAAACTGATCGGGGCAAATACGATGGTCAGGACCACATAAATTGCAGCGATCATTGCTGACTGTACCAGAAACAGTACGCTGATTGTTTTTCTTTTTCATAGATCAAAATCTCCTTTAGTTTTATTTTACGTGTGGAAGGTCTCGAACACACGATAGTTGATTGCTGGAAATGCCTTAAATACGCCACTTTCAGCAGGTGGAATTGTAGCACAGACAAGCGTAAAAATCAAGCTGTACCCACAATTTACCCACAATGAGAATAAAAGCACTCGATCCGGGGAGTGCTTTCATTTATTTTGTTTAGCTTTAGCTCGGCGTCTTCTTTGCGCCATGCGGTCATTGCAAGTATCAGAAGCCGGAGACATTGAACAGGATGCAAGCATTATCATTTTGTTGTGGAATCTGGACAATGAGGATAAGACCAGGAAAGGTCTGAAAGTGGATAAGAACCGGCAGGAAGAACTAGGGAAGATTGTATACCGCTTTGATGGAAATGAAATGCGATTCCAGGAAACAGAAGAGGAACTCAAAAGCAAAGATGGATTCAAGACGGTACGGACACCGACACCGTTTGATTAAAAGATGGGCAGCGTAAAATTATTAAAAGGCAGTGAAGAATTTGAAATGTTTCAGGACTATTGGAAAATGATGCAATCAGTCTGGAGCGTAGAGAACACAAAGGAATACTGGGAGAAAGTAGTAGAAGATACCGACAGATTTTACAGGAAGTACCAGACAAAGTTCTCGAAAGAATTAGCACTGGCACTTGCAAACGAATTGGAAAGGAAAGCGAAACATGAAGCAGAGATGTAGAGTAATGATCCCGGCACAAGCACCGGAAACAAAGCAGAGCAGACTACTGTTCAAGAAAGAATGGGTATCCATTTTGGCAGATGCAGGGGAACGAGTTGGGGAGAATGAAGAAACATTCCATGAGGTGGAAGGGGAACTGATAGAGTTTCGGGAAACATCGGGAATTGTAGTTTTAAAGGGCGGCATCCTTGCGTCAGTTCCAATGTATCGAATTCAAATGTTAGAAGCGTAGGAGGAAAACAAAGTATGAGCAAATTATTTTTTGAAATGACAGAAACAGAAGCACAGTTACAGAATATTTTAAACAGTCTGGAATATGCGCAGTACCAGATGTCAACCGGGATCAACGGATACGGCAACGGCACTATGACAAGAGAAGAGCATCAAGAAACAGAGCGGAGCGTGCTGAGTTCGTTAGTGGTAGCTATGAGCGGTATACAGAAGCTGACCGGAGAGTATGCATCACTGGAAGAAGATGGACTGTTGCCAGAAATGGCAGCGGAAGAAATCATGCAGATCAATGCAGAAAGCGTGGATCAGTACGAAGCAATCCAGAAAGCCTTCCGGCTTGGAATGGAGAAAGCGAAGTCAGAGAATGTTGTAGAACATCCGGTATATGGATCAGAGGACATGGAAGAGTTGAGACAGTGCGTTTTGATCGATCTGGAAGATTGCATGACAAAAGACCGGGAGACCGGAGAAAAGGGAGAAGCTCTTTGCATGACGTTCCAGAACGAAGAAGGGAAGTATATTATTATCAAGCACACTATAACAAACTTATTTTTCATCTTTAAGGCGTAATAAAAGAGGTCTTGGAATAAAGGAATCTGACGTATTTTCCATCAAATTGTTTTATCCTGAGACCTCTTGTGTTATCATATGGTTTTGTAACCATGAAATTAAGAAAGCAGAAACCTCCCCTACCAAAGTTTAGTTTCTGCCTTCACCTAAACATAGCTCTCGCTACATTCATACATACCTATGATAACAGTTAAAACAGAAAACTACAACCTTATTTCTCAGGATTTTTACAATAAAACAATAGATTCCCTTGATCTGAACCTTATTTCATGTGTCTGCGGTCACTCCGGCTGTCTCATCCGTCATGGCTCTTATAAACGCAGCATCCAGCTTGCTGACAGGATCCTCTCCCTTTCCGTTGTTCGTGTGTACTGCAAAATCTGCGGACATACCCATGCATTACTGCTTTCATCCATGGTCCCGTATTCCCAGATCCCCCTGGCCCTGCACGTCCGTCTGATTCAGCTATTGCAACAGAATCCAGAGCAATTCAGATTAGAAAGAGTGGAACGGGTGAAGGGTACTATTGTGTCTAAAGAATATTTCTTTCCAAAAAGATTCGTTACAATTCGGTCAAGAGATATTAAGCGAGAATTAACAGAAGAACAGCGGAAAGAAATTGCAGAACGGCTCAAGAAGTTATCATAAAATCAATTCTGCGCTTTAAAACTCCATACAGGATAGAGGAAATTATAGTTTAAATCTATTCAGTGAGGAAAATGTTAGGGTAAAGGGGTAAAATTAATTTTTCATTGAAATACTACAGTAAATACAGACCGTTAGAAAATGGGATGCATTGGCAGCAGAGGAATTGAAAGCAAGTTGAGAATATGCTATAATCTCGGCATGGGAAACCAAAGCCGGGCGGCTTACCCTCTTTTACGGAGGGGCGACCCTCCAGACGAAAGAAAGGAGGGCGATGCCAATGTGTGTTACATATACTGATCTGATTCAGTTGTTAATATTCATTGTTGCCCTTGTTAGTCTTTGTTATGAGATTTTCAAGGATAAACGAAAATAGCCGCCATTACTGCGAATAATGACGGCTGTTTGTAAAAACAGTTTCTAAATTTTCGGGGTAAGCCGCTTGCGGTCTCCCTTTTTATATCTTCAATATAGCACATCTGTATCAATTCTGCAAGATAATAGGTTACATTTTACAGTCCCTAACCCGGATAAACCGGAAAAGTTATTTTTATTTTCTATCCCTTGTGTTATTCTAAAGAAAAAGGGGATTTTTATATGTTACTCACTGATAAATACGCTGATAAAATTCATGGCATCATTACCTGTTATGACCGCATGATCATTCAGGGATATATCCCAAACTGGAGCCATGCGGAAGCAATGACTGCCTATATGAAACTCAACGGTATCCGTATTTTTGATTATCCCACCAGTTTCTCCCAGCCCCTTACGGAACAGGTCCGTCAGAATGCGGAAAAGATTGCTCACGAAAATGGAATGGAAATTGAGTTCATCCGAAAACTCCATGCTTTTCGAAAAGATGACCGCATCCAGAACATCATTGCCGAAACCAGAAAAACGGAAGGTCTGATCCATATCTTTTCTGCTATGGAATGCTGTAATACCTACAGGCCCTGGCATGATAAAACAACTGGGAAGACCTTCCTGAAGTTTGACCAGAGCAAGTGTCTTCATTACTATTTCTATTTTATCGACAGGGAACTTGGCCTTTGCTATCTTCGTGTCCCTACATGGCCGCCTTTCCGTCTTCAGTTTTACATGAACGGTCATAACCTGCTCGCCTATAAGCTTGATAAAAAACAGCTTTCTTACCGGATGCAGGACAACGCGTTCCTTGAAATCTCCGATATTGAAACTGCTCAGAAACTTTCTGACCGTATCAACCCGCAAGGGCTCCATAAAGTTCTCGATGTCTTTGCCAGACGCTACAGTCCCGTTCCGGAATCTCTCGGGCTGGGTTATACCTGGACGGTTCAGCAGATCGAATGTGCCACGGATATCATGTTCCGTAAGCCGGAATACCTGGCACCAATCTATGATGAAATCATCCACACTGCGATATATACTGTGAAGCCTGACAACATCGCCACTTTCCTTGGACAGCGAATCACTTATAACTGTACCAAAGAGATTGGCACAAACTATAATCAGCGCATCCTCGGAACGAGGATCAAACACCACATGGGTGATGTGTCCATAAAAATGTATGACAAGTTTGGCTGTGTACTGCGAATTGAAAGCACCTACAATGATATCAGTACGTTCCGTGTGGAGCGGGAAGTTCAGCATAGGGATGGAACATCCGATATTCGGAAAGCCCCTTTAAAAAAGAGTATTTACAGCTTATATCAGTTATTCACAATCCTGAAATCTGCGAATTACAGATATCTTGAATTTATCTCATCCTTTGATGATCACAGCAGCGACAGGAAGAAATTGGATGAAGTCAGTCATTCCCGGAGGGAAAGGAACGAACCTATCGCGGATTCAACTTTTTTGATTCCCGTGATCTGTCTGTACTGGAAGCCATCAGCAAAGGGGAATACATGACATTCGGGATACAAGGAAAACAGATCCGCCAGCATCTTCCGAAAATCACTCCGTCTGCCATGACAAGGATCTTTAAACGTCTGAAAGTCCATGGACTGATTGAAAAAATCCCAGGATCCTATAAATATTTGATAACGGCTCTTGGAAAAGAGATCATAGCTGCTGGTTTATCGATAAAAAACCTTATCCTTGTTCCGGCGCTTACATCTTGATTTTCCTGATGCCGAAATTTTGCCATTTTGCGTAGAAAATCATTTATAAGTGGCCTAAAATATCTAAAAGTTATTCACCTCTTATAGGTCTACTTCGCCAATTCCAAAAAATAGGGTGCATTATTTAGCTATTTCATCTTCCATTCTATCACCACCTGTGCTAAATATTGAACTGTTTCCCTTTTATTAAACTTTTGACCATCTTCTTTCTTAACTCTGAAAGACACTCTGGTGACAGTTTTTCCAGATAATAATTCAAGGTATCATAGTGCGGCATTTCTTCCAAACTCCGATTCCCGGATAAAATCTGCAAAGTGGCAATACAATTTTCATCGTTAAAGCTTTCGTCCATCTCCCTCATGCTATACTGACCGCATATATTTTTTAGAATTCCCATATATGCAAGATCAGCCTGTGTATAGGTGATATAACTCTGATTTCTCGGATCTTCCATTTCTAAAATCCATTCTCTTAGTGAATGAAAGAAATGATTTGTCACCATCATAAAATCAACAATTCCACGATCTTGTTTCTTGCGTTTCTCTTTTTTTGCGTTTCTTCGTCTTCAAATACTCCTGTGCGAAAAATTTGTTTCTTATATTTTACCGCACTGGAGATTATCTGCATGAAATCTGGGTATTTTATTGCGAAAAATATTATTCCTCACCGCTGCACAATTTACCTACAATGTATCTATTCAGAACCACCCTTATTCAAAGATAAAATCAAAATGACCTGAGATTGCATTTCTGATTGCTTCATAAGCATTGCATCCCTGCTTATGTGCTGTGCCAACATAGGACATGATTTTTAGATAATCCCTAGCTCCTTCTTCGATTCGGAAACATCCGGATACTTTGGCTTTTACCTTTATCATTCGAAGGTCACGTTCTGCCTGGTTTGGAACTGTTTTTGGAATTCTTGTTAAGTTGCGCCTTCAGTTCCTGTATGGTCTGATTGAGCTGAGCATTTAACTTTGCCTGTGCATTGTGCTATACAAAAATCTGCAAAGCGGCAGCCGACAATTGAAAGCAGGTTGACAATATGCTATAATCTCGGCATGGGAAACCAA
>ENA-OQJR01000191-OQJR01000191.1-human-gut-metagenome-genome-assembly--contig:-NODE-191-length-19280-cov-4.028194_pt1 | contig 19280 bp, 20 predicted proteins | sample MGYA00242614_ERZ504781 | MGnify/ENA primary metagenome ERZ504781 (study PRJEB26092, sample SAMD00036365) | human gut metagenome | host: Homo sapiens | study: EMG produced TPA metagenomics assembly of...
TATCCGCTCATCTATGAGCCGTTTTTCATCCTCCGTGACATAAAAATTCATCTAGATATTCCGTTTTCGGTTCGCCATGCACTGTCTCCGTTCTTCATAAGGATTTGGGATTATCCCAATAAGCATTCTTCATTTTGGGACAAGGAACCTGAAAATACGAAAAATCGCAAGCGTGTATTCGCTTGCTGTGCTTGCCATCGAAGCCTTACCTTCTATTTTCCATCTACTAAATACTACAATCTGGAAAATGGTAAAATGGCTGTATCCGAAAAGGGAAATAGAAAAATGCCACGACTGAACCTCCGTTATAGAGTGATCTGTCGTGGCATTGCATTGTGAATTTATTTTTGCTGAGCCATTTTCCGATACTCAATGGGCAGGAGTCCCGTACTCTTACGAAACAATTCCGCAAACCGGCTAGAAGTAGAGTAACCGATCATTTCCGCAATCTGTCCCATTGTGAAATCCGTATCGATCAGCAAATGCTCTGCCTGGCTCATGCGGCGCTGTTGAATGTACTCTGTGATCGTGCAGCCTTGCAGCTGCTTAAAAGATGTTTTCAGCTTAGTGGTTCCCATACAGGCGATTTTTGCAAGCCGTTCTAATGGAATATCAAAAGCATAGTGGTCATTGAGATAAGCAATCACATTTTTCAGTTGCGCCACATCCTGCTCGGACAAACGTTTCTCTTTACGGGACAGAATTTTTTTCTGTTCTTCCACCACAAGGGATACGGCCTCGGCCACTTTCGCTTCATAAAATAGTCCTGCGGCAATCCCATCCCCACGGTAAACCTTTACCTCATGGAGCAGCTTTGCCATAGCCGGGAAGTCTGTGGTCTGATCAACCTGCCGGAAAGCTGCAAGTGGGCTGATATAGTCCCCCGGATATTGTTTTTGCAAATAATCCTCATAGTATGCAGGCATGACTTCGATACCAATAGACCGGATGGGGATTTTTTTATGGATGATTGCCTTGTATGGCTTATAGCCGCCAATAAAGGCTTTGATACATCCGGCAGACATCCGCCGGTAGGGATTTAATTCTTCGCCGGAGATGGATTCATACTGAGTAATACTCAGAGCTTCCGGCAAATGAAATTCCATGAAGAAATCCTCATGGAAATAAAAATCATGGATTTTAATGTCGTACAGGTCTTTCTTCGCATATACCCAGTAAAAGCCTTCTCCAAATTCAGGCGATAACTGCCAGCATTGTCCGGCAGAATTGAAGTGGTTATTGCTATCTACCGGGATAAAATGGTTATCTGTTAAAAGCGGCTCATAGTAATCCGCAATAATGTTATTGTTCAAATGACGGCCTCCTTTGCAACGATTGGACGGAGTATTGCAATGAAAAGACGAATGTGCCTGTAATGTATTGCAGCCCGCCCGTAAAGTTAGTATGATATAGACCGTGGTTAGTGGCGACTAATCACAATATAACAGATTTCAGACGGTAGGTCAACCGTTCTTGAAAGCAGGAGGAAAAAATATGAGTAATCAAGTAAATGCAAAGGCAGGATTGTCTGTCAAGGACTTAGTAACAACGGGAATTTTTACTGCGCTTCTGTTCGTATTCATCATGGTAGGAGGCGTCTTTTTTGCTACCAACCCGGTGCTGACCTTTTTCATGCCCGCCGGGAGCGCTTTGCTTGCAGGACCAATTTATCTGCTGATGATTGCAAAAGTACATAAACGCTGGAGCGTCACGATCATGGGCGTTATCATGGCCATCATCTGGTTTGTCACTGGTATGCACTGGGCGTTTGCGTTGGGCTATCTCATTATGGCTGTCGTAGCTGATTTTGTTGCCGGTACAAAGCAGTACAAAAGCAAGAAGATCAACAGTCTGTCCTATATCCTTTTCTCCCTGGGCGGAACAGGGTCGTACCTTGTTTTCTTCGCTGATCCCCAGGGGTGGGCGCAGACCATGTTGGGAAATGGAACTGAGCAAAGCTATATCGACACCATGCAGACGACCGCAAATGCAGGAATCTTTATCGCAATGTTTGCCGCTCTCCTTGTAACAGCTTCTATCAGTGCATTTGTGGGTTGCAAAATGTTGAAGAAGCAGTTCGAAAAAGCGGGTATTACAGCATGATGGGTAACACTGTACAGAAAGGGCTTTGGCTTGACCCGCGGGCCAAGCTCTTTCTTATTTTGATGTGTGTACTGAGTTCCATGTTCGCACCTTCTCTTACCTATCAGTTTGCGCTTGTCCTGCTGATTGCTGTATTAGGAGTGCTTTGTGGAAAGTGGAAATATGCCGTAAAAGGGGTATGCTTTTATGCGATAGTCTGTGTACTGACAGTCTGGATCATGGCAGCTATGACGGGGACGCTGCGAACCATGTTTGTTGCGTTCCTTGGGCTATTTCACAAGGTTTACGCCTGCGGGATGCTGGCAGGGATAGTCTTGTCTACAACAAAGGTCAGCGAATTTTTATCCGCCATGAACCGAATCCATGCCCCGAAAAAATTTGTCATCACATTTGCGGTCATGCTGCGCTATATTCCAACCGTCCAGGAGGACTGGCATTTTATCAAGGACGCCATGCGGATGCGGGATGTATCGCCCTCCCTGGGCGGATTCCTTTCCCATCCGGGAATGACAGTAGAGTGTATCTATGTTCCGTTGCTGATGATGGCCTCCAAGGCAGCGGACGAGCTTTCTATCGCTTCTGTTACCCGCGGGATTGAGAATCCCAATCACCGGACCTGTCTTGTCCAGATAAAATGCGGGATTGCAGACTGGACGGCGTTGTTGATTGCGGTTGCTTTCTTTATTTTTGAATTATGTAAGCGGGGAGGTGTGATCGGGTGATTGAGTTTGAAAATGTATCATTTTCTTATGAGGGACAGGAGCATGACAGTCTGCATGGAATCAGCCTGAAAATTGCAGACGGGGAATGTGTCTTGTTCTGTGGCCGCAGCGGGTGCGGAAAAACAACGGTCACAAGGCTGGTAAACGGTTTGATCCCACAATTTTACCAGGGAGAACTTCAGGGGCGCGTGCTAGTGGACGGACAGGAAATCAGTGACCTGCCCATGTATCAGATCGCTGCAAAGGTGGGGTCTGTGTTTCAAAATCCCCGGACACAGTTTTTCAATATGGATACGGACAGTGAGATTGCCTTTGGAATTGAAAATGAAGCCAGGCCGGTAAAGGAACTGGAGGAACGGGTAGAACAGACAACAAAAGATTTGCATATTGAAAAGCTACGGAACCGAAATATTTTTGAACTGTCGGGCGGGGAAAAACAGAAAATCGCGTTTGCGTCGGTCTATGCCATGAACCCGGAAATCTATCTGCTGGACGAACCATCCTCAAATCTGGACATGGCTTCCATCCAGGAATTGAAAGAACATCTGCGGCTGATAAAGAGCCAGGGCAAAACCATTTTGATTGCGGAACACAGGCTCTATTATCTGATGGAGCTGGCAGACCACATTGTTTATCTGGAAGATGGGGAAATAGCAAGGATTTTTACGCCAGAGGAATTTCTCCGTTTGACGGAAAACGAACGGGAACACATGGGGCTGCGGGCAGTTGACCTGACAAGGGTTCTTCCTCCAGCCACCCATCCTACGGTTCTCCCTCCTACATTAGCAATCCGTGATGTTAAGCTGCGTTATAAAAAGAGGACGATTCTACACCAAATTGCTCTTTCTGTCGCAAAGGGAGAAGTCATTGGGGTTGTCGGTCATAATGGAGCCGGAAAAACCACGTTTTCCCGTGCTCTGTGCGGGCTTCATAAAGACTGTGAAGGTGAGTTCCTTTGGAATGGTCAGCCGCTAGAACACAAGTTGAGGCTGAAACGCTCTTATATGGTGATGCAGGATGTGAACTATGAATTGTTTGCAGAAAGTGTGGAGGCAGAATGTTCCTTCGGAATTCGAAACCCGGATCAGGATTTAGTAGAAACAACCATGGCGGAACTGGGGCTTACAACCTACCGGGAACGCCATCCCAACACGCTTTCCGGTGGACAGAAGCAGCGGGTGGCTGTGGCAGTCAGCATGATCTGTGGAAAAGATTTGCTGGTGTTCGACGAGCCCACCAGCGGACTGGACTTTGACAGCATGGCGCAGGTGGCGGGATTGATCAAACGGTTATCCGAACAGGGAAAAATCATTTTTATGTCACCCATGATTTTGAATTTGTCTGCCGTACCTGCTCACGTGTCTTGCATTTTGATGAAGGGGAAATGCCGGATGACATCCCTGTTGTGATGGATTTCCTCCCAAAGATCCGGGAACTGTTCTCTGTTTCAGGGGGAAAGGAGATGTGAAGTGATGAAACAGAAAAAGGAAAACAGGATTACATTGCTGCTTCAATGGGCTGGTGAGCAGAAAATCTGGCTGCTACTGGCAATTCTGCTGGCTATGGCAAGCGGCCTATGCATCATTGTTCCGTATATTGGGATTTACCGTGTGATGGATGCCGCTTTCCAACATATCTGCACAAACGAGCTTGTCGTACAGACGATCATGATGATTGCCGTTTCTGTGGTTCTGCGCTTTGTTTTATTTGGGTGTTCCGGCGTGGCTGCTCATAAAGGTGCTTACGGCGCTTTGTTCAAGGTACGCTGCATGGTAGCGGAGCATCTGGCAAAAGTTCCTCTTGGTACGCTGAATGAGAGGCGGACCGGGGATATCAAAACAGTACTGAATGAAGATATTGAAAAATTAGAGTTGTTCCTGGCTCATAACCTTCCAGACCTTGTGTGCTATATGGTAGGGCCGGTAGCGATTTTTATCTATTTGATGACAGTAAATATCCCATTGGCACTGGTTTCACTGGTGCCGTTGATTCTGGCCGTTGTGGTAATGGGGGTTATGTTTCGGAATACGGACGATTTGATGGACCGGGCGAACCGATCCATTACAACGCTCAATTCCGTTATGATCGAGTATATCAACGGTATGAAACTGATTAAAGCGTACAACATGGGGAGCAAGTCGTTCCAGAAATTTTCCTGCGCGATCCAGGAGGAAAACGCCATGTGGAATGAAACCTCCCGGAGAATGGGGCCTCCTTACGCAACCTTTGTGGTTCTGATCGAATGTGGGATGCTGCTGATGGTTCCCCTGGGCGGGATGTTCTTTCTGAAAGGCTCCCTGGCGGCCAGTGCATTTTTGCTGTTCGTCTATGTCGGCTCCATGTATCTGACGGAGATCCGGCCTTTGCAGGAATTGGGGACAAACTTTGCGAATGTTTTGGGGGCCATTACCAAAACAAAAAAAATATTGGACGTTCCTGTTTATGAAGGCGGAATGGACTTCCCGGAAAACCATGATATTGAGCTTAAGAATGTACGCTTTTCCTACGATGGGAAAACGAATGTCCTACAAAGTGTCAATCTCAAGATCAGGAATGGGGAACGCATGGCACTTGTGGGACAGTCCGGCGCGGGCAAGAGTACCGTGATTGAACTGATCTCCCGGTTTTATGATGTGCAGGAGGGGGAGGTGTTGATTGGCGGTATCAACGTGAATGAACTGAACTACGATACCATTCTGAAGAATATTGCCATTGTATTTTCAAAAGACATTCCTTACCCGTGACAGTGTCCTGGAAAACATCCGCATGGGTTCAGACGCCAGCCTGGAGGAAGTACGGGCTGCCGCTAGGGAGGCGCAGATTGATGACTTCATCATGTCACTGCCAGATGGTTATGACACAAAGGTAGGCAGTTTCGGCTCCCGTTTCTCTGGTGGAGAAAAACAGCGGATCGCCATTGCAAGGGCAATTCTGAAAAATGCCCCCATCCTGATCCTGGACGAAGCGACAAGCGCCTCTGACCCTGAAAATCAGATGGAAATTGATAAGGCCATCCAGAACCTCTGTAAAGGCAGGACGGTCATTGTGGTAGCGCACAGGCTGAGTGCCCTAAAAATGTGCGACCGTGTGGCTGTGGTAGAGAACCATACAATTACCAATGTCGGCACCCATGATAAAGTACGGAAAGAGAACGTTTACTATCAGAAAGCATGGGAGGACTACGAAACAGCTCGGGGAATTACTTATCAACTGGAAGGAGGCGGGCAGAATGAATCCGAATAACGTATGGAAGAAGAACAGGGAGTTTTATATTGGCGTTGCCGGGACGGTTCTGGAGGGGTTGCTCTCTGGCAGTTTGTTCATGCTGCTTTATTCCGTCATGCGGTTTTTATGGGATGGTCAGTTTGACATGAATCGTGTACTGGTACTAACGGGTATTATCGCTGTCATCTTCCTGTTCCGCATTTTGATATACAGCTATGGCTATACCAAAGCACAGATCGGCGGTGCCAGAGTCAGTAAAAATATCCGCCTGTTTATGGGCGACCATCTCAAGCGTATCCCGCTTTCCCGGTTTACGAGGGGGCAGACTGGCGATTATATCAATACAATTACCAGTGATGTAAATAATTATGAAAAAATTCTGACGCATAAGATTGGGGACATTGCAAAGAATTTTGCCTTGTCGCTGATGCTGATCGTTTTTGTGATGACGATTTACTTTCCTGCCGGATTGATTCTACTGACTGCTGACTTGCTTTTGATTCCCGGATTATGGCTTTCCTTCCGGCAGGTAGCGAAATATGGAAAAAAGAAGAACGATATTTGTGCGGAGAATGTCAGCAGCATTGTGGAGTATGTATCCGGTATCCAGACTTTCCGGGCCTATGGCGTTGGCGGTCTGAAAAACAAAACCGTGATCCATGCCATGCAGGAGTTTAGCAGGATCAGCTTTGTGTATGAAGCAAAGGTTCTTCCGATTGGTGCAGGATTTGGTATTTTGAGCTGGCTGTCCTGTCCGGTTGTGATCTGGACAGCCTATGGCCCCTGGGCAGCCGGAACTTTAGATACCGTGTCCTATCTTTTGATTTGTATGCTGCCTTTGTTCTGCGCAAAGCTGGCAAATTCCATTTTTGTAGACCTCACCAGCTATAAGAATCTGATGATCTCGAAAAATAAAATCATGGCTGTGATGAAGGAACCGGAAGAAACTGGCAGCATGAAGTCGTTGCAGGCAGCCTCCCATGAGATTGTATTTGACCATGTGGACTTTTCTTATGTTCCCGGGGAACCAGTGTTAAAACAGGCTTCCTTTACTGTGCCGGATCAGAAGCTGACCGCCATTGTGGGGGATTCCGGCTCCGGCAAGTCTACTATCCTGAACCTGATTGCAAAATACTATGAAGTATCTGGCGGCACGATTTCCATAGGGGGCAGACCGATCAATCATGTGGCTGCGGAACGGGTATTAGACCAGATTTCTATGGTGGACCAGGATGTGTTCCTGTTTGATGATACAGTTCGGGAGAATATCCGCCATGCCCGCCCGGATGCTACGGACGCAGAAATTGAAGCGGTCTGCCTGGAGGCAAACTGTGACGGCTTTATCCGCAAGATGGAGAAAGGTTATGATACGCCGATTGGGGAAAATGGTAATCTCCTGTCTGGCGGTGAACGCCAGCGCCTTTCCATAGCACGTGCCATTTTGAAAAACAGCCCAATCCTGCTGCTTGACGAGGCAACGGCCTCCCTAGACATTGAGAATGAGCTGGCGGTAAAACAGGCGATTGCAAACCTGCTGAAAGAGAAAAAAACCGTGGTGATGATCGCACATACCCTGTCCATCGTAAAAAATGCCGATCAGATTCTGGTTGTTTCCGATGGTCGGATCACCGAAGCTGGTACGCACAAAGAATTGTTAGCAAAGGACGGAAGGTACGCTGCCATGTGGAATGCAGAACAGCAACTTTCGCATTTTCAATATGAACAGGTTTACAAATCTTGATGCTAACGGAAATATTCGCTGGAATAAAATAGATGTAATGTAATTAGTGAATTGAATGATAAAAAAACAGAATATAAGGATATCTGGAATATTATATTTAAAAATTGAGTAGGAGGCGGTGACTAACCGCCGTTCTCTCAGTGGACAGCCCCCAATTGGTGAACTGTCCACTTTTTTTAATAATATTCTCGTTCTTCCCACCAGTCTTTCACTTAACATCGGATTCCAATATAAATCACATTCTCAGGCAGTAACAGTACAATAAGATTTATCGGATATTTCAACAGACGCTTATAACAATCCACTGTATATTTTTAAATCTTCATCCTTAAACACATTAAAGATTACCTTTTTTATTCTGCTGTCTTTGTTAAAATACTGCTTTACAGTGTTCGTTGCAATCTCGGCAGCTCGTTGCTGTGGAAAACGAAATACACCTGTAGACAAACAACAGAATGCAATAGATTCCACACCAGTATCAGCTGCAAGCTTTAGGCACTCTGTGTAGCAGCTTGCCAACAGGTCTTCATCTTCTTTTGTGACTTTCCATTGTATAATAGGTCCTACCGTATGAAGAATATATTTTGTCGGAAGATTGTATCCCGATGTTATCTTTGCTTTGCCGGTCTCTTCTTCATGCCCCTGCTTTGCCATAATTTCATGCATTTTCAGACGAAGTTCCATTCCAGCATAAGTATGAATAAAGTTATCAATACAGGCATGCATCGGTGAAAAACAACCAAGCATCTGTGAGTTACACGCATTCACGATCGCATCACATTTCAAAGTGGTAATATCTCCCTGCCAGATATATAATCTCGAATCGGATTTTACAGGTGCAAGCGTGTCAACATCTGTGATTCCACGCTCTATATTTCTTTCTGTAAGATACTCATCCTGTATTTTCAAAAAATCATTACTGATTGGTCTTGGCGGTCTGACATTCATAAGTGAGCGGAGCAGATTTTCCTGCCCCTGCTTATCCGTAGGAATGTTCTGTCTGCCAAACGGTATTTCTTCTTTTAAAAGATACTGAATCAGATATTCTCTTCGCTCATCCTGTGTCATAATACCAGCCCCCTTATATCAGTAATTGCCTTTGCCATATCACCGCCAATACCGATTGCACGTTCCCCGAAGCTTTCCGGAACTACCGCTTCATCTATATTTAGGCGTATCAAACTATAAGACGAGTTCTCCCTCACCATCTTTTCAAAAGGGAAACGTATAATAATCGGCGTATTAAATCCAACTCCAAGTTCCAAAAGAACAACCTTTTTATCTTTATTCTGTTCCAGAAAACCCGCATACCTGTCGGCTGCCTCATGCCACGCTTCATCTTCCACAAAATAATTATCACAACGGAGATTCATAGCCATATTGCCGCCACACACCGGACATTTTGGTACAAGTTCTGATGGAATCAGGCAGTCTCTTCTTGCTTTATCCATTTTACGAAACAGGTCTTTTGCATCGTAAGTCTTTGGATGACAGGCTTTCTGGCACTGGATTTTCCCATAATCTCCCTGTGTTGCAAATATTCTTTTTTCATCGAATCCCGCTTTATAAAACTGATGATCCACATTGGTTGTAAGTACAAAATATTCTTTGTTCTTTACAATATCATAAAGCTCTGTATAAAGCGGCAATGCCGGAGGATCAAAGCGGTTCATCAATGCATGTTTTGACCAGTATCCCCACTTTGCCTCCTCAGACGGATATGGATAAAATCCGGCTGCATACATATCTGTCATGTAGTACTCGCCGTATTTTTTTATAAATTCTGCAAAATTGTCTGTAAACCTTTTACCACCATATTGGATTCCCGCAGCTGTCGATGCCCCGGCTCCTGCCCCAATTATAATACAGTCTGTATTTCTTATATTCTTTGCTGCCCTGTCAATCTGGTCTTCATATGCATCTTTTTGGAATACATAATCCCTTGCCGGAGTACTACATAAAAAGTTTCTCCAGTCAGCATGCCCTTTTCTGATTTTCTTAAAAATCATAATGAACCTCTTTTCTCAATACACTGCTTCGGACAAATTTCTGCACACCTTCTTCATCATAGTACATCATATCTATGATTCTTGTCTGAGGATGTCCATCTGAACCTATCGTTGCAACTGTTGTTGAATGAATTTCATCCACCAGAAGTTTAAGATAATCCATTTTTGTCATTTCAAAGTCTCTCCTTTCAGTATCGGTGTAAGTTTTTTATATATCATCATGGCAATTGCTCCAATCACCAAGCCTTTTAAGATATTAAACGGCAATGCATTGAATAGCACAACGTCCAGCCTGGTCTTAATAAATGGCAGAAATTCGCCAAATGATGCAATCAGCTGATCCAGCGGCATAAATGCTTCAAACAGTGGAAGTAGTATAAAATAATTTACAATCGCTGCTGCTATTCCCATAACTACACTTGAAATAACACATGCCCACATCGCCATTTTCCTAGTCTTTTTGTATTTGTATATAAAACCGGCAGCCAGTACATAGGATGCCCCCATCAGGAAATTGGCAAGTTCACCAATTCCTCCTGTTGATGTTGACAGAAGCTGTAATATATTTTTATCAATTCTATCATCACTCCTGTAACCGGTCCAAACGCAAACGCCCCAATCAGTGCAGGTAAATCTGACAGATCCATTCGTGCAAATGATGGACTCAAAGGAACCGGAAACTCTAAAAATGCCAACACATATGATATAGCTGCCAGTAGAGCTGTCATTGTTATCGTCCTTGTAGAAACTAAATTTTTTCTTGTTTTAATAGTTGCTGTATTGTTACTCATAAATCTCCTTTTTGTGAGATATGCCTGAATTTAAAACAGCCCGCAGGACGGATTCCCTGCGGGACTTGTTTTATCATATCTTCTCTCATCCGGACTTTACCGTCGGTTATGGAATTGCACCATATCAGCTTTTGCTCGCAGACTATACTGCCGGTCAGGAATTACACCTTGCCCCGAAGACTGTAATTTTTTCTGTTAATTATCTTTAAAATTCATAAGGTGGATTTCCAGAGAAATCTGCGATTAAACCATGCGGATTTTCAAGATAGAATACCTCAAAAATAGGATTATCTGCTGTCTGGTACTGTCCCTTAACGATAGGATTGTTCATGCATCCTTCCTTTACACTCTTGTTGTCCTCAAATACTGCTTTGCCATGAAGGCGAATCCATGCGTATTCAGGGGAAGATACTGATACTTCTACTTCAGGATTTGCTAACATATCCTTGTAAACATCCTTTGTGTTGTTAGTACAGAACCAAAGCTTTCCATCCTGCTCAAAACAGAACATGAATGGACGGCATTTTGCCTTTCCATCTCTTCCGACGGTTGCTAAATACTGAACCGGGTTTTTCTGTAAAAATTCTACTACTTTCTGCATTTTAAATTACCTCCTTGATATGCTGTAACAATGATTGTTACATCTTGTAGCTATACAATATCATCCGTTTAATGTAATGTCAATAGTTACATCAAACTTTTTGTAACTTTTTTTGTTACAACTCCTTTTGAAGATTTTACATTGATTATGAAAAACGAAAAGGCTCCGGAAATTGTGATGATATAATCACTCATCCGAAGCCTTCTGTAGGCTACTCTTTCTCTGTATACACTGCAATATCTTTTTTCACATCAGCAAGTGTCATTTCTGAAAGTTTTTCCTCCATTGCCTTCTGTACTTCTAACAGTCTCTTATCAAGAACATGGTGAATATTCTTTCCTACCGGACATTTCTGATTGGGATTCTCATGAAAATGAAACAGTTCTTCATCTGGTGCACATTCCACTGCTTTATACACATCAAGGAATGTAATCTGCTCCAATGGTCTGGTAATTGTCACACCGCCTGTCCCTCTTGCAACTTCAATAAGACCAGCAGCCTTTAATTGTTGCAATATTTTACGAACAATCACCGGATTAGTTCCAATGCTTGCTGCCATAAAATCACTAGTCATCTTCTGATCCGAAAATGTATCTATACAGGCAAACATATGGATTGCCATTGTAAATCTGCTTGAAATCTGCATTATAAACACCTCTCTTTGACAGTAATCATATCAAAAAACAGATGTAATTTCAATGGTTACATTGTTGTTGAAAACTTAATATAAATACAATCAATAGTCTGACTTTTAGAAAAAACAGAAAGTATACTTTTACAAAATTCTTCCTGTTTTCTTTTTGTTTTAGTATATCCTCGTTCCTCCCGCCAGTCTTTCACATAACATCGGATTCCGATATAGACCACGTGCACAAGAATTAACAGTAGAATAAGGTTCATCGGAATGATTGATTTTATCCATTTTCCGAAGTAGATTGCAATAGCTGTACTCATTATCGCCATCATGATACAGATGATATCCCAGCAATATTTCCGGTAGATTTTCCCCACCTGATATCCAATCCAGACTATAAGTCGCCCCTCCTCATCGTTACAAATAGTAACAAAGAAAAAAAAACAATTTTATGGTCTATCGACATCTCGCCAAATGGAATTTACCTAACGCAGCGATACCCCGAACGCCCTTAGTTCTTCTCTCTTTTTCTCGCTCTTGTTTTCAGACCCATGTGCTGTAAACACACCCATGTTTTCAAGTCCAAGATAATCCAGAAAGTCTCCTTTGAACGAGAAAAGAGCACCCTCATACATATTAGCATCTCCGGAGCTAAGTATCATGGCAACTTTTTTCAAATTCTTCGGTCCTCTCGGTATGCCGCAGAATAAAATCTGTCGATTACACATTTTAGCTGACCGGATATGCCGTGATAATAAATGGGCGATGCAATAACAAGCATTTCTGCTTCTTTCAAAAAGATTATATACTTCCCTGTGGATTTGGACTTCCATTTAATACTAATATCTTCATTTCCATCACCTTATCTTTTATTCTTCAATCTTAGTACCAGTTCATGTTTCTCATTTTTTTCCAAAGCCTTCAATCTGCTCCATCTCTTCGTCAGTTAATTCAAAATCATACAACTGCGTGTCTCCATGATGTGATCAGGACTTGCTTGAACCCGGAATTACAATTCTGGTGTCACTACTTCCAGCCTCCCAATTTCTATTTTATCTGATTGCAAATATCCGCAATAATCTGAACCGGTGTCATACCAACCTCTTTCAGTAATTCATTTGGGTCATATCGGTCATAAAATTTCTTATCAAGTCCGTAATTTTTCACTTTCATATCAGAACTACCATAGAAGGAAGCTATTTTCTCGCCAAAACCGCCGCTTAAAATACCGTCTTCCATGGTTATTACCATCTGATGTCTTTCGGAAAGACTTTCCAGTAATTCTTTGTCAATACCAGAAGCAAAACGAGGATTGATCAATGTCGGCGTAAAGCCAAGTTCTGCTTTTATTTTTGCACTGAGCTGTTCACCACGCTGATAAAAATCACCAAGTGCCAGAATTGCAACCTTTTCACCAGCTTCTTCCACTTTAAAATGATTCAGTCTGTTAAAATCCTTATCTGCTTCACGATAGGTTACCTGATTTCCGGGGATGAGAATCATAACCGGATGTTCCTTCTGATCAACTGACCAATCTAGCATAGCAAGGTATTCATCTTTTGAGGTAGGTGCAAGCACTACCAGATTCGGAACATTCGTGTAAGCCGCCAGTCCAAAAATTCCAAGATGCGTAACATCTGTCAAACTGTCAAAAGAATTGTAGTTTAAGAGAATCGTAACAGAACTATTGTTAATACATACATCATGAGAAATCTGGTCATACGCTCTTTGAATAAAGGTTGTGTTAGTAACCACAAGCGGTTTCGCACCGTTTTTTGCTGCACCAGATGCCATGGCAACCGCCTGTTCCTCCGCAATCCCTACATCCACATACTGCAATCCAAGCTCCTTTCGCTGCTCCTTATTTAAGCCTGCACTGCCCGGCATAGCAGGAGTAATCACAAGAAACTCAGAATCACTTTTTGCTTTTTGCATAATATACTCAGCAGTGATAGATGTATAATCTTCTCCATCTCCAAAAGAAATTGTAGGTTTGCCTGTTTCACGGTCAAATGGCATACACCAATGCCATCCCTCTTTGTCTTTTTCAGCAATCTCATATCCCTTTCCTTTTTGTGTATGGATATGGACTACGATTGGATGATCCGTATCTTTCACCTTGCGGAATAAGGAAATTAGTGATGCTATGTCATTGCCGTTTTCCTCATATATATAATCTAATCCAAACGCTTTGAAGAGATTATTGGAAGCAGTTCCGCCTGTCTCTCTTAATTCGGCAATATTTTTATACATTCCGCCATGTACTTCGGCAATCGACTGCTCATTATCATTTACTATAATAATTAGATTGGAGTTAATCTCTGATCCGGCTACATTCAATCCCTCTAGTGCTTCACCGCCTGAGAGGGAGCCATCACCAATAATTGCAATAATATTTTCTTTATCTCCTTTTATATCTCTCGCTTTAGCCAGACCCGTAGCTAAAGAAACTGAAGTCGAAGTGTGACCTACATTGAAGAAGTCATGTTCACTTTCTTCCGGATTTGTATAACCGGAATCCTCTGAAAAGTGCTCATCGGAAATATATCCATTCTTTCTTCCGGTCAGAATCTTATGAGGATAGCTCTGATGAGATACGTCAAATACAAACTTATCCTTAGGCGAAGAGAAAACATAATGCATGGCAATCTCTGCCTCCACCATACCGAAATTTGGACCAAAGTGACCGCCGATTTTAGTCAACCGGTTAAACAATGCCTCTCTGATTTCCGAAGCAAGTTCCTCCAGCTGCTCCATAGACAATTTTTTTACATCTTCCGGTCCGTTAATTGTTTGAATAATTTTATAATCTGTCATTTACATTCTCCTTATTTTCATTAGATTTCTTTAACGAGTAGATCAAATAATCCAGGCAATCTATATTTTCCTGATAATTATGTGTCTGTTCCATTAAATGTTTTCTATACACACACAACTGTGATAACAGCGCTTCTACATTGTTTTCTTGTGCCAGTTTCATGCAACGCTGGATTGTTTTCTGATTACAGCCTGCGTCCACAAGATTCTGATAAATTCTTCCATATTTGTCATTTGCTTCTGCCATCTGTCTGCACCTCCTGCTTTAATTATACATTCTTCAAACGATATATCTAATACTTATAATTCATATCACGATATTCTTGACAGGAATATCATTTGAGTATAGGATAATAAAAAAGGTTGGAGGTTGTACTATGGAAATTCGTGTACTTCGCTATTTTCTTGAAATTGCACGTGAAGGAAATATGTCAAGAGCTGCTGAAAGACTTCATGTTACACAGCCAACGCTCTCTAAGCAGATGAAGGATCTGGAACAAGAGCTTGGCAAAAAATTATTTAAGCGTGGCAGCACCAGCGTCAGTCTTACTGATGAGGGTATGCTTCTACGAAAAAGAGCAGAAGATTTACTGGCCTTGGCTGACAAAATCACAAACGAATTTCAGGCAATGGATGATATCACAGGCGGTGATATTTATATTGGCTGTGCAGAATCTTATCTTGTAAAGTATCTTGCCCGTGCTGTAAAAAAGTTAAGCAGCATTTATCCCAATATTCATTATCATGTTACCAGCGGTGATACCGAACAGGTAACGGAACGATTAGACCGTGGTCTTCTGGATATGGCATTTATTGTAGAACCGCCAGATTTATCAAAATACAATTATCTTGAAGTTCCTGAATACGATACATGGGGTGTTCTGATGAGAAAGGACAATCCATTAGCCACAAAAGAGGCTATTATCTTTGATGACTTATTGGATATTCCTATTTTTTGTTCGGAACAGTCTGCTAAAATGGATTTACCCCGTTGGTGTTCCGATAACCTTGACCGACTTAATATATTAGCGACATTTAATCTCTGCAATAACGGTGCCGTTTTTGTCCGTGAAGGGCTGGGGGTTGAGCTTACCTTTGACAAGTTAGTAGAAACAAATGCAGAAAGTGATTTATGCTTCCGTCCGATTACACCGCCCCTCCATACAAAAATGTATGTTATATGGAAAAAATATCAAATATTCACTCCTGTTGCTAATCTGTTACTGGAAGAAATAAAAAAGATCATCGTTTTACCATAATCGTGAAACGATGACCTTTTTGTGATTTGAACACAGCAAGACAAACTTCGATTTAGATTTCACCTGTTTTAAACGATTTAATAACTGTTATATTTTATTATCAAATTCTCCGTAAGTCCTTGAAACACTGGATTTATCGCAGGTGAGCTTTCCCTTATTGTTTCCCTTGTGTTATATCGTCCCACCAGCGTCCTCACTTTCTGAGATTGTCGGTCTTTTCATAATTTTGATCACATTCGGATGATTCTGTTCCTTTATAAAGCTACTTTGTTACACAATACTCATAAACCATTCCACCGTTTCTGGTGAATAATGAGAAAAGAACAAACTCTTTCCAGTATCAAGCACTTCCATCTGCTTCATTTCCTCATCTGTCAGCACAAATCAAATACATTGAAATTCTCCTGCATTCGTTCTTCGTGCGTTGATTTTGGAATCACAACAACGCCATTCTGAAGCAAGAAACGAAGTGCCACCTGAGCTACACTCTTTCCATATTTTGCTCCGATTTCTTTCAGTACCGGAGTATTGAAAAAATCATTTTTTCCTTCTGCAAACGGTCCCCAGCTCATAATCTGTGTATTATGTTTTGCAAGATATTCACGAGCCACTTTCTGCTGCTGGAACACATGTGTTTCCACCTGATTTACCGCAGGAACAACTTCTGCGAAATGTGCAATATCGATATAACGATCCGGATAGAAGTTTGAAACGCCGATTGCACGTGCCTTGCCTGCTTTATAGGCTTCCTCCATTGCACGGTATGTTCCGTAATAATCGCCAAATGGCTGATGAATCAAAAGCAGATCCACATAGTCTGTTTTCAATTTCTTCAAGGATTCCTCAATCGAAGCCTTTGCTTTTTCATATCCCGCATTGCTGATCCAGATCTTTGTGGTAATGAAAAGTTCCTCTCTTGGCAGACCGCATTTTACAATTGCCTGACCTACGCCTTCTTCATTGCCATATGCCTGAGCAGTATCAATGCTACGATATCCGTTTTTAATTGCAGTAAGCACGCAGCTCTCTGTTTCTTCCGTGGGAGTCTGATAAACGCCATAGCCAAGCTGTGGCATTTTCACACCATTATTTAATGTAATATAATCCATCGTTTCGTCCTCCTTTTGTATTCATTTTATGAAATATGATATTTCTTGTTTTCTGTTTACACTCAAATTATATTCTGTTAAAATGAATGTGTACAATATCAATTCTGGAATCTGCTATTCATATTATGAATAGAAAGGAGTATCTAAATGTTAGACTTATCCGATCTTTACCAGTTTGTAACCTACGCAGACTGTGGTACCTTATCTGCTGCTGCAGATAAACTTCATATTTCCCAGCCGACACTTACCAGAACCATGCATGATGTGGAAGATGCTTTTGGTGTTCCACTCTTTCATCGTGGTAAAAACCGTATCGAATTAACTGCCACCGGTAAAGTTGCGGTAGAGCAGGCCAGGTCTCTGCTTTCCGAGTCTGAAAAAGCAGTTCAGACCGTACAGACATTTGAACGCAATCAGCATACGATTACCATTCATTCCTGCGCTCCCGTACCTCTATGGTCATTATTGCCTGAACTGTCACGCAGATTTCCTGATAATATTATTTCCTCAAAACTGACAAATATGGATGAAATCCTTCAAAATGCCAGTTCCGGCAATGCTGATATCGGTATTCTGCCACAGGCCTGTTCAGATAAAAATCTTCTCTGCATCCCTTATCTTAAGGAGCAGCTATATGTCTGTATCCCGAAAGAACACAAACTGGCAGAACATTCACATCTGAGTCTTTCACAGCTTAACGGTTTTAACTGCCTTCTTCGTGATGAAATCGGTTTCTGGACAAATCTGGTAAAGAGCAAAATGCCAGCATCCCGCTTTCTGATACAGACAGATGAATTTGAGTTTGAAGAATTGGTCAGGACTTCCACATTATTATGTTTTTCCAGCAGTAAAGCACCCGGCTCAGAGCAGACTCTGAAAGGACGGAAACGGATTCCCTTAACTGATCCGGAAGTAAATGTTACCTATCACCTGATCAGCTCAACTAAGAGTACTATTTTACAACCTGTTTCGCCCACTTTTGAATTTCGTCATCAGAAGTAATCTGTTTTTCTTCATTAAAGCGGACATTGAGCCCCGCATGAACCGTTGCTCCCTTGCAGGCATTCTCAAAATCCTTGAATGTATGACCTATCCATCCACCATTCGTTGCAAATGGGTATACAGATTTTTCAGATAAATCTGCACTGTGAAGGAAACTGTTCATAGCGGGTGCAAACGTGTACCACCATACCGGTGTTCCAAGAATAACAGTATCATACTTGCTCAAATCTGCATTGATCTGCCTGATCTTTGGCAGAAATCCGCTGTTTACTTCTTTCTGTCCCTGATCTACCACATGGTCATAACTTCCTGTATATGGTTTGACAGTCTCAATTTCAGCAATATCTGCGCCAATTTCAGCCGCAACTTTCTCTGCTACATGACGGGTATTTCCACCGTATGAATAATAAATTAAAATACTTTTCATTATGCTACCTCACACAAAGACTAAATAATAGTACTCTTTTCAAACTTATAATTCCTTTCCAAGTTCATATGCTTTCTTCATCACATCCACATGGCTTGCAGCTGTATTTGCAGCATCAATTCCACCGCCACTTACGATGCCTTTTAAGGAAGACCTTTTCAAAACAATCTGCCCAGCCTTGCAGACCATTGTAGGCTTTTTCAAATACACTTTCACCATTCTCAGCGGCAGTTGCAATCATATAAATATCTCTGAATGAATAATCTGTCGAATACAAAGGATTCAATCTATCAAGAAGTGTTTTCATCTGACCGCACATCTCATAATAATAAATTGGTGTTGCATAGACAATGACCTCCGCATCCTTTACCTTTGCCATAATATCTGCAACATCATCCTTCAATCCACATATTCCAGTCTTCTGACAGGATAGACACCCGACACAATATTTTATATCTTTTCCTTTCAAAGAAAGAAGTTCCACATCATGCCCAGCTTCTTTTGCTCCCTTTGCACACTCCTTTGCGAGTACATCAGAATTGCTGCCTCCTCGAAAACTTGTAGATATGATCAATACTTTTTTTGCCACAATTAAATTTCTCCTTTTTCAGTGTCTTTTTTAACCTTCCGTATAACTTTCGCAGGCACTCCTGCCGCAATCATATTGGCCGGTAACATCTTTTGTTACAACTGCTCCGGCAGCAATGATCGAACCTTTACCAATCGTAACCCCTGGAAGAACCGTTACATTTGCTCCAATCCAATCAATTTTTTTCAATATGAATTGGCTGAAATGTACATACCAGCTCTTTTCTCAGGATCTTCCATACTGATTGATTG
>ENA-OQJR01000192-OQJR01000192.1-human-gut-metagenome-genome-assembly--contig:-NODE-192-length-19267-cov-3.172623_pt1 | contig 19267 bp, 23 predicted proteins | sample MGYA00242614_ERZ504781 | MGnify/ENA primary metagenome ERZ504781 (study PRJEB26092, sample SAMD00036365) | human gut metagenome | host: Homo sapiens | study: EMG produced TPA metagenomics assembly of...
ATGTGATCTTTTCCAAAGGCGGATTTGTATCTGTTCCTGTCGTACTTGCCGGCAAACACAATAAAGTTCCGACGATCATTCACGAATCCGATATGACACCCGGACTTGCCAACAAGATCGCAATCCCATCTGCTACAAAGGTATGCTGTAACTTCCCAGAGACTCTGGAGCATCTTCCGAAAGACAAGGCCGTATTAACAGGTTCTCCGATCCGTCAGGAACTATTATCCGGAAACAGGATCGCGGCTATGGATCTGTGTCATTTTTCTGCTGACAAGCCAGTCATACTCGTCATCGGCGGAAGCCTTGGATCCGTTGCAGTAAATAACGCTGTTCGTCTGGCACTCCCGGAACTTTTAGAGCATTTCCAGATTGTCCATCTCTGCGGAAAAGGCAAGGTAGATGACTCTCTGACTTCTATGAAAGGCTACACACAGTTTGAATATATCAAGGATGAGCTTCGTGATATCTTTGCACTTGCAGATATTGTGATCTCAAGAGCCGGTGCAAACGCAATCTGCGAACTTCTTGCTTTGAGAAAACCGAATCTGCTGATCCCGCTCTCAGCCAACGCAAGCCGCGGAGATCAGATTTTAAATGCCCGCTCCTTTGAACGTCAGGGCTTCAGCATGGTTCTCGAAGAAGAAGAGCTGACCAAAGAATCCCTTTTAGAGGCAGTGCGGAAATTGTATAACGATCGCAGCCGTTTTATGGATGCCATGCGTGATTCGAATCAGCAAAATTCAATCGATACAATCATCGATCTCATCGAGAATTCCCGCCGATAGTTTTATATCGCCACTAAAATCAGCTGAACAGGTGTCGTTTTGACACCTGTTCGTTTACAGCTCCAGAAATTCCTCATACTCTACACCAAACTTTTTTCTGATCCATTTTCTTGCTCTGTAGAGTAAACTGTGCAGCACTTCTATGCTTATCTCCATTCTTTCTGCAACAGCAGACTGCGGAATCTCCAAGTAATATACATAACGAATTGCATCATACCAACGTGGATTATGCTTGTACAAGGCTGCAAAAATCTCTTCATGCAGACTGGTCTGTTCATCATCCTTCATTCTTTCCATGTATGTATCTTCTGCGCTGTCCTCCAAATCTAAAATAGCAGGATCTTCCCCTGTTTCCGAGAGAACTTCTCTTTCTGCTTTCTTGTTATAATTCAATGCCATATGCTTTGCAGTCGTATACATCCAAGCTTTGATATTGATATCTTTCAATTCATCGATATACATATATAATTGCAGAAATGTACTCTGTGTAATATCTTCTGCAATATCGTAATTCCCTGAATATTTATATGCTGCCTTCATAACGAGTATTTTTGTTATTTTTGGTATATCTCATCATAATCTTGTTTATCCGTCAACATTGTTTTCTCCAGTAATTACTTGTATTTTATTCAGAATCTCTTCCTTGTCTGCTTCTGTCAGTTCACCCATCTTCCAGCCAAGACCAACCTGATCTCCTTCATAACGCGGTATCAAATGCATATGAAAATGGAATACAGTCTGCCCTGCCGGCTCTTCATTATTCTGAACAATATTATATCCATCACATCCAAGAATATCTTTCATCTTACAGATCATCTTTTTTGCCAGCACCAGCGCTTTTGCTGCCAGTTCATCATCCAGATCATATAAATTGCGGTAATGTTCTTTTGGTATGATCAGTGCATGTCCTTTTGACGCCGGGCTCAAATCCAGAATTACACGAAAATCAGCATCTTCATAAATAGTTGCTGAAGGAATCTCACCTGATGCCAGTTTGCAAAAAATACAGTTATCATCTTTCATTATCTAAGCATCTCCTTTTTTGTTTACTTGTAGTATAAAACATTTTTCCAGAAAATAGAAGAATATTTTACTTACAGAAATCACCTTTTTTGTCGAATTTTGTCATACTTATTTTATTGAACCCTCCTTTTTCGCATGATAGACTACACTTAAACAGAACTACTTTGGAGGACATAACTATGCTATACAATATCGATATTAATAAAATGAACAAATTGATGAGCAATAATGAAGATGCACGGCAGATCATCCCGCAGCTTCTGCGCAATCACCGAAATACAATTTCCACGATCTCACATGAGATTCGCAATCCCCTTACTCTTGTTTCCTCTGCTCTGCAGGTAATGGAAAAACAAAATCCGGAGCTCAAAGACATTCCACACTGGAGTCAGGTAATGGGTGACGTCGATTTTATTATTCAGCTTTTAGAAGAGCTTTCTGCCTTTAACAGCAGCAATGAATTGTATTATTCTGTCTTCTCTATAGAACAGCTTTTGAAAAACGTTGCAATCTCTTTTGCAATCTCGCTGGACACAAATGAAGCAGATATTGAATTTTCCTCTTCTATCTCCGACTCTCTCGGTGAATTTACCGGAGACAAGATCAAACTGCAGGAACTTGTCCTGAACCTGCTGAAAAATGCAGAGGAAGCCATCACCGAACAAGGCTCCATCCATCTGGCAGCTTCCCGCAGCGGAGATATCATTACCATCACCTGTACCGATACCGGCTGCGGAATCACTCCGGAGCAGATGGAATGTATCTTCCAGCCATTTGTCACCTACAAACAGGGCGGAACCGGACTTGGACTGGCATTCTCCCGCAAGATCGCAGAGGCTCACGAAGGAACTCTCACTGCTGTTTCCACTCCGCAGGAATCCACTACATTTACCGTTACACTTCCTGTCTAAGCACGTTCCTTCCGTGATACCAAAGCACGGCTGTCAGAAATCCACAGATCAGCCCGCCCACATGGGCCGCATTGTCTACACCTGTACTGGTAAAGCCAAAATAAAGACTTAACAGTACCATAAACAGCATCCCTCTTCCGGTGAGCCTTCCGACCTTTCCTCTGTTACGAATCACAACCCAAAGAAGTGCCCCGAGCAATCCAAAAATTGCTCCGGATGCACCCGCTGAGACTGCCAGATTTCCAGTGTAAAAATCCATGGCAAGAGAGATCAGATTTGCCCCGATTCCGCTCACAAAATAAATCAGCAAAAATTTAAAACTGCCAATCTCCTTCTCCAGATTCCACCCCAATGCACCGAGCATTACCATGTTATTCATCAGATGATCGATCCCAAAATGTAAAAAAATGCAGGTTATCAACCGATAATACTGGGCATCTTCAAAAATCAACGGTGGGTACATGGCTCCGTATTTTATCATAAATACCGCATTTTCCGGGTTACCCAGAAATGACAATAGAAAAAAGATTCCCATATTGATCACGATCAGTGCCGCTGTACAGACTGTCTGTTTGTTTTTCTGCAATTTGAATCCCTCTTTTCCGCGCCCTTCATCAGGCGCAATTTAATACAGTTATTATAAGTGAGTGGATTCATCTTGTCCATCTGTTTCCAATATCAGATCATCCCAGCTTCCCCATCTTCCAAGTCTCCCTCTGCTGATTTTATGCGCCGCTTTTTTCCAGGCACTCCATACACCGCCGGATTCCCGGATGACCTCCGTATCCTTTGCAGGTTCATATTCCTCTTCCGTATCCAACGTAAACAGAGAATCAGAAATTTCCTCTTCTTCCCACGCTTCCTCTGTATCCGCCTCATCCTCCTCTTCTGCTTCTTCGCATTCTGTACGGTATTCCTGCATAATGGCATCCAGATCATAGTTCTCCTCAAGTGTTGCTTTATGCAGTTCATAAGCAAGCGTGATCCCCTTCTCATCTTCATAATCCAGCTTTTCTACAAAATACTCTGTCATTCGGTGAAATGATTCACAGAGCTCCTGTTTCCCTCCAGGCAGATAGCAAAAGAAATATTTCTGTTTTCTGCAAAAAACATATTCCGGTTCTAACAACAGACAGCCCGGATGCAGCATATACTTTTGCAGCTGCGAAATACTCTCCAGAAGACAATAGATAAACTGCTCAATATCCCCTTTTTGAACCTGCTTGTTTTCAAATAAAACCGCCATGGAGACTAATCCTGTGATTTCATATGTATACCGGCTCTCTCCATCGATTCCGCAGCCGTTTACTTCCAGAATGCCCGGAATTTTATTTGCTCTCAGCATCGGCATCTGATAATCTTCCTCATAAATCTCCGGTACATGAATATGCAGACAGATTCTGTTTAATTCTTTTTCATATTTTGTATTCACTTCCAACTTCTCCTATTTTATTGTTTCCAGTTTTTTCTTCAAACGGATCTTTTTCTCCGGATGCGGGATTTTTACCTGTCTTGTTACCCGGATACACATCTTCCCTCTGGTCGCGGAAATTGTCGTCTCTGCCTCATCATCTGTCACATTCACAGACACCTCCGGCATAGAAAAATAAATAAGTTTCCCCCTGATCCGTTCCCTGCAAAACGTCTCCACATCCGCTTCTTTCGCTTTTGGATTCCGTGCCGTCTGAACCGCTGTCGTAACTGCTTCATATGCCATCCCGTCTAAAATACTTTTATCATGATAATAAAATGTCGTACGGACAATAATCAGAAATACCAGAAAAATCAACGGCATCACATATGCCATTTCAACTGTGGTACTCCCTTTTACACACCTCATTTATATCCCTCCCAGACAGACGATCCCTATATACGCAGCCAGTAAAAACGGAACAAACGGAAATGCCGCATCTTTTTGAAAACCTTTCCTGATCAGCACGTATCCTGCAAACACTGCTGCCAGAACATATGCCCAGACAAGGAGATACAACACATTCCAAAACCCGAGATACACACCCGTCACTGCGATCATCAGACTGTCACCATATCCGAAAGCCTCCTGTGTCACTCTGCTGACCAGAAGAAACACACCGCCCACAAGCGCGCCTGTGACCATTAGCAGCAGTGGAATTTTTCCATGAAAATATCCAAGACTTGCCGAAAAAATCCCACCTGCCGCAATAAGCCAGACCGGTATTTCTCTTTTTCTGATATCCCACATGGAAACAACACATAAATATCCTCCAAAACAAATTTCTCCTATTTCGTACATCGTGAACATCCCCCTCTTCCTATCACCCTTGATTTCTGAACCGCATAAATCGTCCGGTTCAGACCGCTGCATGTGAGTGAGTTGTGATACTTGCCCCCTGTATTTGTAATATAAACTCCTGCCATTGCACTTCCATGGACACATTTGTCACATTTATAATATCTTCCGCCGTCTTCGTTCCGAATTCCGTCCAGGTCTGCATAAGGGATAAACCTGACAGAAAGCTGCAGATACGTACACTGATAATCTTCATGATAAACCAGCCCTGTTTTTGTAATATAGACGATCTGTTCATCTCCTGATTCCAGACTTTTCTTCTGAAATCCGTTCCAACTGCTGAATTTCATTTCTTCCTTATATTCTGCAGACAGATTTCCAAACTGTAAAAACGGAAGCCGGATTCCGTATCGTACAACAACATTCAGCTCATTCCCATTGGGATTACAATATGATCCCGCACATTGTATCCCTTTACTTCCACCGCTCACAATACTGTTCTCCAGACGCTTTGCTCCAATACTCCTGACAATTTCCGATTCCAGCTTCGATGTATTTAAGACCGGAACAAGTGCTGTATCTTCCGTACAGATCTTGGCCGCATGAACTGCTGCTGCCCGAATGGTTGTCTGCACATTATGAATTTCGATAAAATAAATCAGACATATTACTGCAAAAAAGAAAATCGGTACGCTAAGCGCTGCTTCTACAGTAATACTTCCTCCCGCCCCCGGCACAGATGCCCGTTTTAGATTCTTATTGGATGGTTTTTGATTTGATTGTGTCATCATTTTTCCTTTCTTTAAAATTTGTGAGTGTCTCTGCCAGAGGGGACGTTTCGGCAGTAGATCCGGGCACCTGTGCCGGGTGCGGGAGTTGTTTATTCATATCCGAAATAGAGTGGAAATTCATAAGGATAACCCGTTTCTGATCTGAACAAGGTTTTGCAGTCTGAGCTTTGTTACACATGCATCTGCACGAAAAAAGGCAAGTCCGTTTTTCATAGATCAGATTTTGCTCCACCCGATCCAGCGTACGCATGGTAAGATGATCTCCATTTTCGTAAAAACAACAGCATTCTCAGATAACTTTTGTAATCCCATCCATCTGTTACATCAGCCCCTTCCTGTGTATCTTCACTGGTTCCCAGCTTCATCAGGGAAGAGAGCGACAGCTGCCAGTTCTCTGCTGTTTTTACCAGAGCAACGCGTTTTCCGGACATCAGAGAACGTAAATCCATGACACTTTCCCCGAATGCCCACGCTGCCAGCAATACCTGTTTGACTACAGGCTCCAGCATCGGAAGCGCTACTGCCGTTGCAAGCGCCAATGCCATAGCTCCTGCCTCCGCCTGTTTTGCTGTATCCGTCTGCAGATATACAAAATTCAGCCCCATCCGGATCAAAAGCAGCTTGTTCAGCACCGCCTCCAGATTTTCCTGATCAGATGTCTTTCCCTCCAGAAGATATTCCACTTCATAGGCAAGCGATCGTTTTTCTTTTTCTTCTTCCACAGCATTTCCGAATTTTTTAAGAACGTACTCATGAAATAACAGCTTTTTTGTTAACCTCATCCACATCACTTCTGACCGGAAATGTCCCCCTCCCGACCCGCAGCGCCCGGGAGGAAGCCTGTTCTTCCCCTCGAATCTGCTTTTGGGAAACCTGCTTTTCTTTCGGAAATACCAGGCTGATCAGACCCGACTTTTTCAACTGTTCAATGTGGGGAAGCGGATTATTTTCCATCGGAAGAGAGCTCTGATTCTGATTCAACATATCATCCAGTTCTTCCAGACTCTGATTGCTCTCATCCTTTGTCTGTTCCCCGGTAATTTCCTGCTGTTCCCACTTTTCTGCCAGAGCCCCCAATCCTTGAATAATCGAAATCCCATACAGATCTTCCATATATTTGACAGCGCCTTCCCGAAATGCCTGTCCGTTTTGATCTGTGAGAAATTGAATCCCTTCTACTTCCGGCCAGATTCCTGACGCTCCATAATAGTGCATTCTGTCGATCAGCTGTTTCTCTGAGAAATTACCGGTTTCATAACTTCCCTCCACCGCAAAGATTCCATACTCTTCCAATAATTCTTTCTGATATTCTCCAAATACCGAATACACCGCACGATCCATATCCAGCCTTGCCTGATTTTTCTCTGCCTGAACAGATGCACTTTCCAGAATTGCTGTTACAAATGAGATCATCAGTACAAATATCAGGCTTAAAAATGCTGTGATCTCCCCTTTTTCCACGTTAGATTCCCGCACTTTCACTTGTGATCTTTTCAAAAATATCGTTGACCAGCGTCGTCAGCTGTGTTTTAAATATCAAGACGAGTGCAATGATAACCCCAATATCAATATCATCTCCACGACTGACAGCCCGGTTTCTGCCTGCATTTCTGCCACAAACATCTGCACCCGTTCTCTCATGCTCTCTGTAAATTTTCTCAACATATCGTCCTCTTCCTTTCTTCTTAAATCTGAATCGTCAAAAATGCCGGTACAACAATGATCATCAGCACCACTCCCAGCATCAGAAACATCGGCCCCAGCAGTCTTGTACTGGTCTCTTCTCCCAGTTTTCTGGCTGCTGCTTTGCGCTCTTCAAACGCTCCTGCTGCTTCTCTCTGAAGTAATTCTGCCAGTCCCTTTGTTCCTTTTCTTAAATTCTGAGACAGCATCACCGCAAATTTACGATAGACCGGAAGCCCGCACCGCATTCCAAAATGCTCATAGCATTCACTCTCCGGAGTTCCTCTCTGCATTTCCCGCATGGTATAGACCATCTCCTCATACACATATCTCGTATTTTCCTGCTGCCGATAAACCGATGCAATCTGAAACCACGCTCTTCGTGCAGGCATTCCGGCTCCCAGATACAATGTAAATGTACTGATAAATTCCGGATAATCCATTGCCAGCTGATGTCGGCGTGCCTTCTTTTTCTGGATTTCATTCTGTTTTTCCAGCACCAGCATCAGGGCCGCTGCCACAATCCCCAGTACAAAGATTCCCATACTTCTCATATCTTTTGCATAATGCCAGGATATTGTTTTTCCTTCAATTTCATCCGGAAGCACCACATACCCGGATTCACGGTCTGTCTCATCTGCTTCCTTCATTTTCTTTTCCAGCTGTCTTTGAAACTGCCCGGCATCATCCAGCTTTGGCGGAAACACTCTTGCCGAAAACTGATGCTCTGCCTTTGCATCTCCGTATGTGAGTAATGCTTTTAACTCAATGGTTGTTCCCTCTTCCGACAGATTTTTATCCTGCAGTTCGCCAAGAATGTTTACTGTCTGGTAATCACTTAACTCCCAGGATACCTCGATTCCCGTATCCGGTACTGTTTTTACAAGATTCAGATCATACCTCACTTCATCCAGACTCTTATTTTCCCCAAGTATAAGCGTTTCCAGCTTTTTCCCTGCTGTGTCAAATACTCTTTGCAATTCTTCCTGTGTATACGACTGTTCCTGTATTTCCACAGTGATTTTCGCTTTCTGATCTTTTGTTTTTGCGACCAGCTTTTGATTTTTCTCCCCCTGCCCGTGTTCATTCCGTTTTAATATACTGCTTCCGGATTTGTTTTGCGGAATTTTCCGAAAATTATCAGTCGCATATAAGGCTCCCGCCAGAATCGTAAACACTGCGATCACCAGTACTGCCTTTTGATATCCTTTTCTTTCTGTTTTCATACCATCCCCTTACACCTCTATCTGTGTCATTTTTTTGCCCAGCTGATAAGCTGTCAGATATACCATCAGGCAGATTGTCATAAACAAAGTGCCTGCAAGATTTCCGTAAAGCACTGCCATAAACTCAGGAAATGCGCTTCTCATATACAGAATAATTACAAACGGAATCACACACATGATCTTAAATTCCAGCTTTTTTGAAGTGAGCATCACCTGTATTTCTCTTTCAACTTCCATTTTTTCTCCGATTGCGTCTGCCGCATGCCGAATAATGGCAATACTGTCTCCTCCCAGACGTTTTGCAGCGCCAAATACCGTTACAAAATTTTCCACATCTTCCTCTTTCACACGATCGGCAAACTGCTTCATCACTTCTTCTGCTGTCATATTCAGATCCAGCTGATGAACCATCGTTTCATATTCCTTTATAATTCTTGTTTTTTCTTGTAAATGGGGCAGATTTCTTTCCACGTTTCCCGGATTGCATTTTCCACAGAATACCCGACTTTTAAAATTGCGGACAATGTCTGTATGCTCTCGCGAAACTGTTCTCTGAATTCCTCTTTCTTCTGTTTACAGCACTCTTCTTCCCAGTTCTTCACATAGAGCAATGCGATCGGAACCATCAAGATCCACGCTGCCCAATGATCATAAAACAGATAGGCCGTCATCCCCGTGATCAGAATTCCTCTGCCCGCTGCCGCCATGTATTCCCGTTTCTGAATATCCTGCTGCCAGCAGTTTTTCTCTCTGAGTGATTTCATTTTCCTTCATAAGAGTTCCTTTAATTTTTCCATCTTCCATTCCCTCCTCCTGAAATTTATATAATGTCTGTAACTGAATCCTTCCATTCTCATACCCAAGTACTTCTGTAATCTCCAGTACTTTTCTGCTCTTATCCCGGAGTCTTCCGAGATGAATGATAACGTCCAGAGCAGAAGCGATCTGCTGCTGAATCGCGATCAGAGGCAATTCAATCCCCATCAGCATCATCGTCTCCAATCTGTGAAGCATATCCATCGGATTGTTGGCATGACCGGTAGACATTGAACCACTATGGCCGTTAAGCATTGCTGAAGATATCATGTCCACTGTTTCATCACCTCTGACTTCCCCCACAATGATCCGATCCGGTCTCATACGAAGTGCTGACTTGATCAGATCACGGATCGTCACCGCCCCTTCTCCTTCCAGGTTGGCGTTTCTCGCCTCCAGTCTGACCAGATTCGAAACACCCTTGATCTGGAGCTCCGCATTGTCTTCAATTGTAATAATTCGTTCATCTTTTGGAATATAGTCTGATAACGCATTGAGAAATGTTGTCTTACCGGAGCCTGTCCCTCCGCTGACAAAAATGTTATATTTTGATTCCACAAGAATTTTTAAGAAATTTACCGCTTCCTGACTGATACTTCCCCAGTCAATCAGCTGTTTCATTGTAACGGCCTCTTTTGGAAATTTTCGAATCGTCATGATCGGACCGTTTAATGCCACCGGACGCAGTACAACATTTACACGGGAACCGTCCTCCAGTCTCGCATCTACGATGGGAGATGCTTCATTGACATAGCGATTCGCACCTGCCGCAATCTGCTGGATCACATCTTCCAGCTTTGCAACTGACACAAATCTGCGATCTGACTCAGAAATACGCCCCGCTTTTTCCAGAAAAATATGATCCGTCCCATTGATCATGATTTCCGTGATCTCATCATCTTCGATCAACTCCTGCAGAATATCCAGTTTCCGGAACGCATTAAACAACTCTTTGCTGATCCGTATCTTTTCCTGAAGCGGAATAAACTCTTCTTTTGAAGCCTCCTCCAACACTTCGTGAATCAGCTCCTGCAGTTCCTCGTCTTCCATATCGCAGGTCATATCCATCTTTTCAATCACCCGGTCATATAATCGCTCTGTGTTTCTCATATGACAGTACCGCCGTTTCTCGACCTTACCACCTTCTGTACCGTATGCTCCAGGATTTTCTCATGTCCGGTCCGCAAAAGATTCTCCGTATACTGCTGCAGCTTTGCCTTTGCTGCCGGCTCTTCGATCGAAAGCGTATGAACAGAATCACATTTTTCCAGAATCGAAAACAGTCCGTTCACACTGTCTCCCAAATCCAGGATCAACACTTCATAAATACTTTTTTCCACAATCTGCTCAAACAGCTGCAGCCACTCTTCTGCTGTGACCGCCTGCAGATCCTGTACCACCGGAATCGGACGTATATAATCCATGTTTCCAATCTGGCCTGTCATCATGCTGATACGAAGTCCCAGATTTCCGGTCTCCTGTTTTGAATAATACAAGAGATCTCCCAGATTCTGTTCCTGTTCTTTTGAAAAATAATGCTCACCTCCTGCATACTCTTCCAGATTCAGATACAGAACAGGTCCTTTTTCTGCCAGCTCTTTTCCCAGTTCCAACGCATACTTCGTCTTCCCGATCCTGTGTATGGGTGAATAAACACCGATCAGACTTCCCCTTGTCTTTCGGAGCGTCTTTGCCACAGCCCGTTCCTTGTCCACAGAAAGCTCCAGAACCTTTGTCAGAATCTGATCAACTGACTGATACTTATAAAGCTCCTTTTCTTCGTCTGCCAGATACCTCCCTTCTGCTTTTACCAGTACAAATCGCTCTGCTGCCGGAATTTCCAGTCTTTCTTCCTGCGAATATTCCTCTCCGATCAGCAAGATCTGGATTGGCTTTTGTTCTGCGAATTTTTTCAGTGGTTCCAATTTCTGAAACATATGCATCTGAAATCCAAGCTCTTTTCTGCCTCCGATCATCTGCATAAGGTTTCTCGCATAATCTGCCTCCTGATCACAGATTACAAAATTTTTCTGATGCAACCTATCCCTCCTGTTCTGTATGATTCATTCAATCTTTTGGATGAAAATACCGCTGCGAACCGCAGCCTGAATAAAAATAACTGACGATCAGAATCCTCTGATCTCCTGATACAAAAGACCTGTGAAGCAGGTCCGATAAAAACAGCACTCGAATGATCTGCTGTGTGAAAATGTATTATAAACGCAGTTTCCCGCCTTGTCCATACGCTTTTCCTAAATTGCAGTTTTTTGTGAAAAACCTTACAAACTTTGATACACCAGAATTCCATAAAGCATGCAGACCCCAGGAATACCAAGGCCTCCGGATGTCAAAAGGACAGCCCGTTGATTCCTACCTTCCAGGAATCCTGATCCGGCAGGACGTATTGATTGATAAAATATATCAGGCAGATTCCCATCACTGCCCGCAGAAAAAAGTTTAAAATCACAGCTCCCGCTTTAGTTTTTCATAACAAAACTACCTCCTGTGGAAACATCTGATATATCTTATTCCCACAGAAGGTAGTTTATGCGCAGTCTATAATTTTATTTTAATCTCCCGGTTTGATCGATGATACTGATGATACCGGACTCCGGCTGCATCCATCATCCGTTTGGATGCCATGACACTCGGGGTATCCGCATACTTGTCACAATCATAAATGACCTCTTTAATTCCCGACTGAATGATCGCTTTTGCACACTCATTACATGGAAACAGTGACACATACAGCTTGGCTCCGACCAGGCTTCCGCCGCTGTAATTCAATATGGCATTCAATTCACTGTGTGTGGAATACACATACTTTGTCTCCAGCGGATTTTCGCCTTCCCTCGCCCACGGAAATTCATCATCTGAGCATCCTTTCGGAAACCCATTGTATCCCATGGACAAAATCTTGTTGTCCTGACTCACAATACAGCATCCGACCTGAGTATTCGGATCCTTGGAACGCATCCCGGACAGCATGGCAACTCCCATAAAATACTCATCCCAGGTCAGATAATCTTCTCTTTTATCTGACATGATTTTCAACTCCTTTATTTTGTGCCGAAAATACGATCTCCCGCATCTCCCAGTCCAGGCACAATGTAGCCATGATCATTTAAATGATCATCCAGCGCTCCGATGTACATATCGACATCCGGATGTGCCTCCTGCATCTTCTTGACCCCTTCCGGTGCAGCAAGGATACACATGAAGCGGATATGCTTTACTCCTTTGTCCTTGAGCATCTGGATCGCAGCAGCACTGGATCCGCCTGTTGCCAGCATCGGATCTACTACAAATACTTCTCTCTCACTGCAGTCTGCCGGAAGCTTGCAGTAATATTCTACCGGCTCTAATGTTTCCGGATCACGGTACAGACCGATGTGACCTACTTTTGCGGCCGGAATCAATGATAACATTCCATCTACCATACCAAGTCCCGCTCTTAAGATCGGTACAACTGCCAGTTTTTTTCCTGTCAGCTCTTTTCCCACCATCTCACAGATCGGTGTTTTGATTGTAACGTCCTGAAGCTTCAGATCTCTTGTTGCTTCATAACACATCAGACTCGCGATCTCACTGATTACCTCTCTGAATTCTTTTGTTCCGACATCCTCTCTGCGGATATAGCTGATTTTGTGCTGGATCAGCGGATGATCCATAACATGTACTTCTGACATTATTGTCCTCCTTTAGTAAATGAATTTAAAATTTCTGCTAATTTTTCTATCAACAACGTAATCTTCTCATAACACTCTCCATATGCAGTCAAAGGCTGCCCATATGGATCCGGGATCTCTTCTGTTTCTCCCGTAAACTCAGTAAGTGTATATACATTGTCTGTATATTCGTTCGGATATTCAGAAAGTATCTTCTCCTTCTGAGCCTGTGCCATCGTCAGGATCAGTGTCTCCGGATTCAGGTTCTTCTCCGTAAACGGTCTGGAAGTATATCCTTCCAGCGTCATCTGATTGCTCTTTAAAATAGCTTCTGCTTTCTGATTTACCGGCTCTGGAAACAAAACGACCATTCCCTTGGATTCGATCCAATATTCCTGGTCTAATGACTGATGCCTGAAAATCTCTGCCGCAACCGGTCCGCGACAGGTATCTGTATTGCTGACAAATACGATTTTTCTGTATTTTTGCTCTTTCGTAAGAACTGATGCGGGGATCCTGCAGTGTCCTGCCGCCTTTTCCAGACGGTTCATAATGGCATTGCCGATTCCCTGGATCGCAAATGACTCACTGTAGATCTCTGACACATCCTCCTCGTCAAACTCTCTCAAAATTCGGTACAGATTCCTTGCAATAGTCTTCTCATTTTCACGGGAACCGATATTTTTTACCAGACCATGGGTATAAAACTCAACCGTTTCATTCGTCCCGATAATGCCCACCTGAACACCCTGACGGCTCTTTTCATAAGCAAGCTGCCGGATGGCAAACACTTCCTCCTTGAGACTTCCTTCTACGATCGTCAGCTTTGCTTTCGGCGCATAATGGCGATATTTCATACCCGGTGCTTTCGGCGCCTGACTGCTCTCACTGCCAAGAATCGTCTCATCCACGCTTACCACGCCGATCACTTCTTCCAGCATATCGGCAGTGATCGCACCCGGTCTTAAGATCATCGGCGGAGAAACTGTCATATCCAGGATCGTAGACTCCAGTCCGATATCTACACTTCCTCCGTCTATGATCATCTCGATCTTCCCGTTCAGATCTTCCCACACATGCTCTGCCGTAGTAGGACTCGGACGTCCGGATGTGTTGGCACTCGGCGCCGATACATATCCGCCTGCCGCAAGGATCAGATTTCTCGCGATCAGATCACTTGGCATCCTCACAGCAACGGTATCCAGACCGCCTGTCGTGCCATATGGAACCAGAGAACTTTTTTCAAAGATCATCGTTAAAGGTCCCGGCCAGAAATGCTTCGCAAGAAGCTCTGTCTCCGGAGGTAAATTCTCCGTAATCTCACTTAAATCTTCCAGATCTGCAATATGAACGATCAGTGGATTATCAGAAGGACGGCCCTTTGCTTCATATGTTTTTTTCGCTGCCTCCTCGTCCAGTGCATTCGCCCCCAATCCGTAAACTGTCTCTGTTGGGAATGCAACAAGTCCTCCTTCTCTGAGAATCTCTCCCGCTTCTCGTATTGCATCTTCGTCTATTTGGTTTTTGTCTATTTTCTTAATTATCGTTTCCATAGCTTTCATTATACCATTTTTCTTATCAGCGCTCAACATATTTCAGGATTCCATTGCCGATTGCCTGGGCAAGCTTCTGCTGATACGCCTCATCGATCAACATCCCTGCCTCCACCGGGCTGCTTAAAAATCCACATTCTACGATCACAATTGGTGACTTTGTATTTTTCAGCATATAGTATGTAGTATTTCCCTTAATCTCTCTGGCATGCTCCTGATCGAAATTTTTCAGCTCTGTCTGCATTACCTCTGCTGCTTTCTTTGCCTCCTTCGAGTGCGCAAAATAAAAAATCTGTGGTCCTCTTACGCTTTCCTGTGGATAACTGTTCTGATGAATGCAGACTGCAAGTGCAGGAGATTCTTTGTCGATCAGCTCTACTCTGGCTTTCAGATCTTCCACCTGAGAATCTGCAAGTCTCTCATCCTTTGTACGTGTCATCACCACCGTGATCTGATGTTCCTCCAGATATTTCTTCAATTTTTCTGCGATCTGCAGATTGAGTTCCTTTTCCTGTGCCCCGTTGATCCCAACTTTTCCGGGATCTTTTCCCCCGTGTCCGGAATCAATCACAACCGTCTTTTTCTCTGATATATTTCCGGAGGTCTCAGATACTTCCTCCCGAATATAATGACTGTGCAGATACTCTCCGGCAAACTGACATCCTGCTGCCGCCGCCAGAAGTACCCCGATCATCAGCAGCAGACGGATCTTTGTCCGCAGTATCCCCAATGCCTTTTTGAACCGCAAAAAAACATCCCCTTTCGCATATACTCTGTTTCATGTATATGCGAAAGAAGGATGTTTCATCCACCTGTACGTTTTTTATAAAACGTTTGCTGCCAGATACCCTTCTTCTACTGCGCGATTGATATCTGCTGCTCTCTCATTGCAGTCTCCGACAAAGCTCACCTGTACGCCTTTATCTTCCAGTGCCTGTGCGTCAAACAGATTCGGTCTTGCTCCCACTGCGAGTACTACGTAGTCACAAGGAAGAGACACTTTGCCCTCTGCATTTTCTGCTTCCACACTGTTTGCTGTAATGGCTGTTACTTTTGTTCCTGTCAGCAGCTGAACCTGATATTTTTCAAAGCTCTCAAATAATACCGGTCTTACTGTCTTGGATTCTTCTTTTGCGATTTCTTCCATCATCTCTACTACAGAAACCTGACATCCCATCTCTGCAAGAAGCTCTGCTGTCTCTGCTCCGACCAGACCGCCTCCGATTACAAGCACACGTCCGCTCGGAAGTTCCTCATGATTCAATACTTTCCATGCATCAAATACATGCGGCATTTTACTTCCCTCGATCGGCGGAATCACATTGTGCGCTCCTGCTGCCACGATCACATTGTCCGGATTCTCTGCCAGGATCATCTCTGCATCTGCTGTTCTTCCAAGACGTAAGTCTACATGCAGCTCTTTCATCTCATTTGTCAGATAGCGGAGTGCACGGTTCATCTCAGATTTTCTCGGAGGAACCGATGCAATGTTGAGCTGACCGCCAAGTGTCGTTTCTTTTTCAAACAGAACAACATCATGACCTTTTACACTTGCAACTCTCGCTGCTTCCATACCTGCAACTCCACCGCCGATCACAACTACTTTTTTCTTCTCATCGGAAGGAGTGATCGTTCTCTCATACTCATATCCGTTTTCCGCATTGAGTACGCAGCTTAAAAATTTGCGGTTCTGGATCGCATCTGTACATCCCTTATTGCACATCATACAGTGACGGATGCGTCTTCCTTCTCCTGCTTCGAGTTTCTTTACATAATCCGGATCTGCCAGAAGAGAACGTCCCAGACCCACGATGTCGCAGACACCATTTTCGATCAGTGCTTCTGCGTTCTCCGGTGTGACGATACGTCCCACTGAGGATACCGGAATAGAGACTGCTTCTTTGATCTGTTTTGTATATTTTGACATGAAACAATATGGCTGTGTTCCCATCGCAGGAATCGTATCGTTCATATTTCCTGTATGGTTTGCCTGTCCTACATGAATCATATCCACTCCGGATCTCTCCAGAATTTTTGCAAACTCTACTGCCTCATTGATCATCAGACCGCCTTTTCCGCGCAGTGGGTTTTCTGTGACTACAGGTAATTTATAATCAATACAGATATCCGGTGCCACTTCTCTGATCTTATCCACCACACGAAGTGCAAAACGAATTCTGTTTTCAAAGCTTCCGCCGTAGGAATCTGTTCTGCGGTTGATCAATGTCGAACAGAATGATCCGATCAGACGGTCTCCGTGTACTTCTATAATATCAACTCCGGCTGACTGTGCACGTTTTACACATTCCCCGATCTTATCCAAAATACTGTTCAACTGCTCTTCCGTCACTTCCTGAATGAAATGTACCATATCATGACGCATTTTTGCACGTCCGCCTTCCATATCCCCTTTGCGGAATAATTCAGCCAGTGCCTCTACATCATACTCCGGATGGAAAATCTGGATTCCCAGTTTACAGTCAAATTCATGAACTGCATCTGCCAGTTTTCTAAATGCTTCGATCTGTCCGTCATGGAACAGCTTCGGTGTCGGTGAGATTGTATTTACAGGAGCAACATCTCCCAATACAATATAGGACACGCCACCTTCTGCCAGTCTCTTATAGAAGTTAAAGCTCTGTTCTACAATTGTGCCGTCTCTGCCTTCATATCCTGTTGTCATCGGCGGAAACATCACTCTGTTTTTCAGCTCGATCTTTCCCACTTTAATTGGTTCTAATAATCTCATAATCAGCCTCTCCTTAACATTTTCTTTCTGCTCAATACATGTTCTACTATACACATCCCCTGTTTTCTTTTATATGTCAATTAAGCTTTCTTCCTATCACTTTCCTGCTGTTTTATGAATTTGATTGAATAATAAAGCGCACTATATTATGATAGAAACAACAATAAAAAAGGAGTTCTCTTATGCATCTGGAAATTGAAAATATCCACCATCCCCAAATTAAAAATATGAACCTGTCCGTCTATGATGTAGGGTATCGTGCGGCCCACCTGCACCCGGAAATTGAGCTGATCCTGGTCTTAAAAGGAGATCCGGCATTCAACATCAACGGCAATACTACGTCCTTTTCTGAAAAAGATATCATCCTGATCAACGCCAACGAGCTCCACGAGATTATTTCGGAGAAAGCTCCGTCCACCCTGCTCTCCCTTCATATTCTTCCACAGTATTTTGAAGGATATTTTCCGCAGATGAGTCATATCAGCTTTCTGGAAAATACACTTTTGAGTAAAAATGAGCGACTGTTCACCTACTCGTTTTGCAAACTTTTAAAGATTTATCTCCTGCAGGCGCCTTATTACCAGCTGGAGTGTGCCGGTCTGATCAACATTATGGTGCATGACATCCTGCAGAGCTGCGCTTACTATGAAATGTATGGAGACAAACTTGCGCTCACTACCAAGAGAAACAGCCAGCTCTCTGAAATCATTCGTTACATTGAGGAACATTCTGCCGAAAGAGTGACTCTGTCTGACCTGGCAAAACACATGCAGCTCTCCGCTTCTTATTTATCACATTTTATTCAGAAAAATCTGCACCGTTCTTTCAGTGAATTTCTGACCTACACCCGGTATCTCAATGCAAAAGCACTGCTGATGAAAGGTGAACTTTCTCTGATTGATATCTGCTACGGCTGCGGATTTTCGGATTACCGCTATATGAATAATGACATTTAAAAATATACCGGGCAGACTCCGAATGAGTTCAAAAAGAACATGAACAGCGACTCCCTCCCTCATAATAAAAAGGAACCGTGAAGTCCTACACACCACAGGAAATGCTTGACACCGTCACCCGTTTTATGGAGAACAATCATTTTAATGAACATCAGATTTAGTTTTTTGTCTCTCCTGGAATTGACGCACATATTCTCCTGGTGTGATTCCAAACTCCCTTTTAAATGCCCGAAACAGGTTATTATAGTTTCCAAGTCCACATATTTTATAGATTTCCGTCATAGGATATCCCTTTTCCAGAAGCCGTTTGCACAGATCCAGCTTCGCTTTGACAATATACTGATGAACGGTGATTCCTGTCTGCCGTTTAAATTCTCTGGAAATATGATATTTACTGATAAAAAATTCCTTTTCCAGACGTTCCAGTGAAATTTCTTCGTACAGATGATGTTTGATAAAAATAAAAATATCATCCAGTGCAAGTCGGGATCGTGTTTTACTTTTTGTGTGAAATTCCACATGAATACAGGCACGTAAAAGCAGCACGATCAGCATTGACAGAATACTGTCCTGAAACAGTGCATGCCCGAAATCTGTCGTTTCTTTTGGAAGAGTCAGAAGCCTTTTTCGAAAGATTTTTTATCAGCATACTGATTTCTGATTCTGCCTGAATGACTACAACCTGATATGGAACCACATGAAAGCAGGACTCCAGATCCGTTGTCATCAGCAAACGTTTCAGCAGTTCTGCAGAAACGTAATCTAGAGAAAACTGCAGCGTAGTTTTCGAGCCGGATATCAATTTCACGATGTACCCGGATTGACCAGTATGAC
>ENA-OQJR01000194-OQJR01000194.1-human-gut-metagenome-genome-assembly--contig:-NODE-194-length-19208-cov-4.192338_pt1 | contig 19208 bp, 20 predicted proteins | sample MGYA00242614_ERZ504781 | MGnify/ENA primary metagenome ERZ504781 (study PRJEB26092, sample SAMD00036365) | human gut metagenome | host: Homo sapiens | study: EMG produced TPA metagenomics assembly of...
CCTCCTTAACCTCGGCCTTGGTGGCAGCCTCGACGCCGCTGAGCGCGATGAACTCCTCGTAGACCTTGTTGACGGTGCCGGTGCCAAAAATAATCTGGAGCTGGCCCTGGGCCTCAAAGACGCCCTTGGCGCCGTCGACGTTCTCGATGGTCTCCTTGTTAACCTTGGAATTATCGGCGATCACCAGGCGCAGACGCGTGGCGCAGTGCGCGGCCGAAACAACGTTGTCGGCGCCACCGATGTTGTCGAGCACCTCTTGGGCTGATTTGCGGTAGTCCATGACTTCCCTTTCCTCCAACGGGCGCATTTACACCCGGCCATCTTTGACACTTACACTGTAATCGATTTCAGTTTCATATGTCTGCAATCGTTTTCATAGTAGGGTGAACGGTAGGAAAAAGCCGGTGAATGGTAGTTTTGAGACAAACATAAGGGCTCAGAGGCAGACAGCCATGCCCAAGACCTAGACATTCATAAGCTGATGACCGAGCTTGAGTGTCTTGAGACCGCTCTCCCCCTCCACGCCATCGAGCGTGTTGAGCAACATATTGGTCGCCTCGACGCCACTGGTCAGGTAGCCATAATGCACGGTGGGAATGCCGCCCGTCAGCGCGCGCAAAAACGCGTTGTCGCCAAAACCGCTCACGCGGTGTATGCCCTCGCCCATGCCGCGAACCTCATCGATAGCACGCAGCGCGCCCGCCGCCATGGTGTCGGTCGCGCAGGCGATAAATGAAACATCGGGAGCGACGGAAAGCAGCTCACGGGCCGCGCCATAACCCGAGTCGAGCGTAAAGGACCCCTGGCGAATCAGGCTCGGATCAAGCGCCACGCCCGCGGCGCGCAAGCCGGCCTCAAAACCGCGACGGCGGTCATAACCGGCCGCGCGGTCCTCTTCGGTAACTCCAATATAGGCAATCTTGCCGTCAACGCGACCCGCAAGCGCATGGCCCAGCTCAAAGGCAGCCTCGTAATCGTCGTGATAGACGCACGCCGCGCCCTCGACATTCTGGCCGATCAGCACGATCGGCACGCGGCACGACTCAATCGCCCGACGATGCTCGTCGGTAATCATAGTTGCCACCAGCACAATGCCATCAACTGGGTGGTTTTGGAACAAATCGAGGTATTCGAGCTCGCGATCGGCCGCGTTGTCGGTGTTTGCAAGCAGCATCTGGTAGCCACGGCGACCGAGCACCTGGCCAATACCGGCGGTAATGCGGCTCACGGACTCCGAGTTAATCTTAGGCACGATGACGCCGATGAGCTTGGTGGAACCGGTGCGCAGCGCGCGAGCCTGGCTGGACCGCACGTATCCGGTCAGCTCAATCGCCTGCTTAATGCGCTCGGCCTTGTCCGTCGATATGTAGCCACCGTTGAGGTAGCGCGAGACGGCGGCGCTCGAAACGCCGGCCAGCTCGGCCACATCTTTCATCTTTACCACGAGCACCCCCGTCATTGAAATCGCTTTCACCATGATACCCGTGTGGAGCTACATGCATATCGCAAGACAGGACGTCACGGTCAATTTAGCTGTCGTAGTACGGGCATCGCAGGGCTTCAACTAGAAACTTCGAAATTTAAATGCCGAATCGGTCAAACTACCGATTCGGCACCTCGTTATATTTGCACACAGTGGCAGGCAAAATCCAACTCGAGAACAACTTACTCACTTTGGAAAGACGCATCGCTGTCCGCTGCCAATTCCGAAGGAAGAATTGCCGGCAGCGTCAAAGCCCCCATGGGCGAAAGTCCAGTAACGACCATCAGATAGCTCTTAGCGTGACCATACGCCATGGAAATCGCATTAGAGAGAAGATAACGGCGCGCTTCATCGTCTGAAATGTCGAACGGCAATTTTGTAGACACCGAAATAGCGACCGACACATCAGCGCGCATTTTTTCCTTTGCATCGTCTCTATCAATCAGACTGCCACACACATACAGCTTTAAGTCTGCACGCTCGCCCGCCTTGTTCCTCAATAGATGGACGTCCTGATAACTAACGTCAACTTTTAAATCCATATTCTGGGAGGGCTCATTCTCAATATGAAAAGTTGAGTCGACAACAAACAAATGAACAACCTGAATAGGCGCAATGAAATCCTTGCTCATGCAGCCAAACCTCCCGGAATCATCTCAAAGTCCAATCGTTTAGCCGAGCAGTCGCTGTTAAATGAAGACCATTGTTCTCGGACAAAATTATTAGACGAAGAAAACGGCGCCTCATTCGAATAACTGGAAATGACCTGTGGAATAATTTTGACACCCAGCGCAAGCTCAAACTTTGCGATTGTTTTCAGCGTCATGTTGGGCTGAGAATTCAACAATTTCGAAAGCGACTGAAGACTCACGCCCATACGCTTTGCCAGCTCGCTTTTACTCAAGCCCGAGCGCTGCATCTCGCGATGAACAATAAACTCAATATCTAGTGCGTGCTCATAGGCACGGGTTTCACTCGTTTCCGTTTCCGCGTAAAAGTCTGATAAATCGACCTTAACCATTACAAGTCTCCGTTTCGTAAGCGGGCAAAAAAGCCGACGCTATGACTCCAAAAGCCGCTTTGCTATCGGGGCCAACTGTTTTGCGCGTTTAATTTCTTTGGAAATATTTCCCGAGCCTTGATGGCCCTTAAACCAAAAAAGCAAAACAATCTTGTCCACGCCTTGGCAAATCGCGTAGACCATTTCTCGATTAACCCCATCAAAACCCTTGAGTTCGTATAGTCCAATCTTAGGCTCGATACATCGAAGCTTTGACGTTCCACTGACATCCTTTAGCCCGTAATCATAGATTTTTGAAATCTGATTGATCATTTTACGGGCGGTAAACTTCGTTTTAGGATCAGACATCATCTTCTGAAACTGAGAGTTCTCAGGGGAGGTGGTTAGTTCCCAAAAAGGTCGTCCCTCGGGATCAGCATATTCGACAAGCTCATAGTCACTAGCCAAAGGCCACCCCCTCCGCTTCAGAAGAAACCAAATATGGTTAACTTATAAGTTAAGTTTAGTCAAATTCAAATTTATGGCAAGCCCCAAGCCGTGTTCAAGCAATCTGCATTATTGACTCAGAGAAATGTGGGGAAGAGGCGGCAGAAACTACATTGTCAAATAAGGCCCCCAACGAAGTGCCCGAACTTTTATGGTGACCAACAACATACCTAGAAGGCGAAGGCAAGGCACGCAACCGCCCAGTCACCGTGGCCGGTCTTAGGGAGCGCGGCGGTTTGCGTTGTTGCGGGCTAGGTCTTCTTGGCAGTCTTGATCGCAGGCGTCTTGGAGGACGCGGGCGCAGGCTTGGCGTCCGATTTGGGCGACGAATCAGGCGTGGGGGCGGGTTTTCGGCTGGGCTTGGTCTCATCACCGGGCTTTTCTTCGCTACCGGGCTTTGTATCCCCGCGGGATTGCCACCAGTGGGCTCACAGGTACCGGGCTGAGTCTTCCCGCCGACGACTGGGCGCCTGTGGGTTCAATTACCACATGCTAAGCAACGGCCCCACTGGCGTCCATAACACAGGCGGTACCAAAGGCCCCGCCCATCGGCGTCACAAACTGCGCCGACGTAAGTGAGCCACTCTCGCAGGCAGCATCGGCTATGGCGCCGGTCGCGTCCACCCAGGAGGCGTCCACGGCAAACAGGCCATCGGAAGCGTACAGGCCAAAGAAGCGGCAGTCCTCGCCCGATCTGCTGCTAGCAGCAGCAACGTGCGAGCCCGTAGGTTGACTGCGTCAATACCGCTAGATTCGGCCTAGTATCCTATCGGGTCCCAAAAGGTCAATCCAGTTAAAGACGGCAGGCAACCCAAAGCAACATCTTTCATGAATCTCCAGTCTTATCAAGCCCGATCGAACTTGACCGTCAAACCAGATACGGCCCAATCACATCGAAAATCTCGCCCACCTTGGTTGCAGGGTTTTAGCGCGGATGGTTTAACGTTACCCAGCCCCCTATGGTATGTGACGAGGCGTCCAGCACGCTGCAACGCCTCGCCTCGTTTGCCGTCCACCACCTCGAACAGCCCTGCCAAATTCTTGCGGTACTCAATGCCCAGGTCTTTAGACATGGCTTGAGCGAGGCCACGCTGGCACTCTGCGGCCGACATGGGAGCAGTCGTATATCGAAGGTGCAGAAGGGGCCACAGCTCAAAGCAGGGGTTCGACCACAGCGCATGAAACGTCCTCAATCCATCGGTGAGCTCGGCGCATTTGCTCTCCATCGCATCGAAATCGGATGCAGGGAAATCATCCTTATCAAATACAAGCCACACATGGTCAAACGTCTCAGGAGCATAGCGACAGTGTTCGACAGCGAAGTCAAGTAGGTCGAGAGTATGTTTGCCAGTCCCCTTAACGACTACGGCAACCTTCCGCTCATTTGCTGCGCCTAACGCGGCGCGCACGCCCTCAAAGTATCGAGGCTCAGTCTCCTTGCCCTCGGTCACCACGAGATGGCGCGTCATCTGTACCATGCGAGAGCGTCCCTCGCGCTTGCCGCTGCGCCAGTCCCTCGACTTTTTCGCGGCCATACTAATCCCACTTCTCAATGCGCGTGAGATACGGGTCGGCACCATAGCGGCCAGACAGGTACTGCTTGTCGAATGCCGCGTTCTTGCTGACCAGGTTGCCATTTGACTCGTGGATGTCGGCGAGCGACCATAGCTGGCTCGCCTCCCCCTCGCCGCGTGCGGCAAACCATATCTCGTCGCGGCGAAATACATCGTTTCGCATAGTGGACACGTCCTGAGACGAGAAGATGAGCTGCGCGCCGCTCTTGTTGACTTCGGGATCTTTGAACAGCAGGATCACGTAGCGCAGGAGCTTCGGATGCAACTTGGCGTCGAGTTCATCGACAACGACGGTACCGCCGCGTTCGAGCGCCGCCAGCAGAAACGCCGCCAGCCCCATGAGCTTCTGAGTACCGGCCGACTCCTCGGACAGGCGCAGCTCATAGCCCTTACCGTCCACCTCATGCTTTACGAAGACGCGCTGGCCCCGCCATTCCGGAGCTTTCTCAACCCTAAAGCCATCGATACGCACGTCAACGGCACGCAGAAAACGCGTGATCTCGGGTGAGTCATCCTCATCGAGCAACTGTTCGAGCATCCGCTCCAGGTAAGAGCTGTTGTAGTTCAGGAACACGCCATCAAGAAACCAGCTGGCAGCCTCCTTGATCACCGGCGCGTCAAAGTTGATACAGAGGAACGACAGGTACGGCAGACTCGGGTTGAATCTCGCAGCCGTAACAAGTTTGCGCAGCGTGGGACCGAGCTCGACCTCAGCACCCTCGCGCTCGAACAACATTGCCGTACGCGAAGCTCCCAATTTGCGCCGCCACAGTCCCTCGGACACGATCTCGTCCGCATGCACGGACAGGACATAGCGGTACTCATGCTCACCCGCGCGGTAGTAGAGCTCGAACTCGGTGGGCTTAGCAGCCGACACGTCATCGAACTCGAACGCAGAGCAACGGGGTATTGAAGATCGGTTACCTTCTGGCGCATCAGTGCTGGCAGACAACAATCTGATCGGCCTTGCCACCGCCGAACGAATATAGTCAAGAGCCTCGAGCAGGTTAGACTTGCCGCCAGCGTTAGGCCCGTAAACCGCAGCCACCGGAAGGAAGCTCTGCCCGTCAGGGCACTCTATAAGGGAGCGCTCGAACTCCCTCATCGATGTTGCCTGCATGGAAAGCTCAGTTTCGTCGCGATAGGATCTATAGTTCCTGAAGGTAAACTGGCAAAGCATCGTCCTCAAAATTCCTTTCATTGTTTTGAAAAGATATTTCAGAGTTTTTATTTGATTATAGACCTTAAATAGCATCAATCAAGTGTTTGCAGCATCTAGAACAAAGGGCACAAGGCCAAAAACTCGGAAGTATGCAGCAAATCCCTGGCGTGCCGAGCGCTCCGGAATACCGCAATGCTTCTACCTGCGGATCCTATATGTGGAAAAGCCGTTGTGCTCGGGGATTCCAGAATTTGCCACATACTTCCGGAAGGCGCTTGCGGCTGCGGACACGCTAATCCATGCCCGCAGCCACAATGGCGTCAAGCCCCTATCCTCTCGGCGGGAAGGGATCGTGCCCATGGGAATCCTTTGCGCGGATTCTGCCATCGGGACGATGGGTGATTAGCTCAGAGTGCTGATTAGAACTAATTTGACGACCGCGCTTTATAGCTTCGCCCTGGGTCGTCGTAACAAAGGAAGCGCGACGCGCCCCCTCACCCTTAACCTGCCATTTGCCATCCGCCCGCTTCGTAACGTGCTGGTTTCTACCTTTCATACTCACCTCGCCTTCACGACCGATTGGTTAACGTGCTCACAGCATGAGGCTTGTAGCAAGTTCACTCGTGCCGCTTTGCTTAAAGCATAAATACCGGCGCGGACATAAATCGGACTTGGAAGGTGTCAGTGTGGGATCCCGAAGAAGCGCAAGCCGGCCTCATACTGAAGCCGCCGTATCGCTCATAGCCATTCCTATAAACGAAGCTAGTGCTACATAAACTCAGAAAACAAGGAGGATACACATTGAAAGTTAATTGGACCTGCCTCTATCTATAGGAAATCGGAAGGTCTTGATACAAGAATATCTAAATCCGCCAACTGCAACAGCCTTGTTTCCCCAGCGCATGACAGCCCATCACCCTGCAACTATTCTTTCCGATCGTCGGCAGGTTTTAAAGCCTCAGTCAACTCGTTCAGCATGGTCGTAAGTCGAGCAATGAGTCTTTTCGCATCTTCTCTATGGTCTTCGGTGACCACATCGCCGTAAAGCCTATCGTATTTTGAGCCCTTGCCGTGCGCCGCCCCCGCCGACCGAAGGTTCTGAAGGTCACGGAGAGGCTTTAGGTCGGTCACGATGTCATACCCGCTAAGAAAGGCCTCCAGCTTGTTAATACTACCCTTCGCATCAGCGCCCTTTAGAGAACTTTCATCGATGTAGTCGACAAGAGCTCTCGTGAGGGCCATAATCACGGCCTCAAATTCAGGCTCGCCATTACCAGATGGAATGTGGATTTGTTCAAGAATGCCTTCGTCAGCACGGTGGAAAGGCCTGAACAGCGCCAGGCCAAACCGCTTTTCCCACGCTTTATCAAGCTCCATGCGCGCCCTCATAAGCATGGAAACGGGGCCTGTCGGATCCTTAACCCACATGTTGAACAAATCCGTCTTGAACACCTCATCAGAAATGCGCTGGTCAACGGGTGACATCTCGAAGGAGAGGAAGTGGGTGCGCTCGCTCTCGGGAAGATCGCGTCCCAAATCGCCGAGATACACCATGACTCTGTCCGGGTTGACATTGTCAATCTCGCACCTCCACTGGCTCCCACATGAAATGTGGTGCTCGCTAACATCGAAGAGAGGGTTGCTCCTGTACTTATCGAGTACAGCGGGCTTAAAGAAAACGGGGGTTAAGTAATGTGGAGCGCAAGGCTCCTTTTCAAAGTGGGTGCCAAGCTTATTCGGGTCGCATGTGTATCGAACGAGCGAACCGTCAGGTCGTTCATCGATGATGAACTCAGGGTACCGTTCTTTCTTCTCATCGTACGGCCATACGCCGCAAGTCTCGACGTCGCCGGGCTCGATAAAGCTTCGAGCGTAAAGCATCGATAGCAGGTAGCTTTCATCAGCATCGCTCGTGTACCATTGCCCGATATGGTAATTCCCCCCGACCTCATCACTCTCTGAAATGCACTTAGTGCTCCCCAAAGGAAAGCTGGGCGCAGATGCGAATCTCGCGTCCACAAAGTGGACGAAGAGACATTGCTTAGCCGCAATAAAGCGCAGCATATATTTGGTCCTGACGCGCACCTCGTCTTCAGCAAAGTCGACGACTTTTTCTCTCTCGCCACACCTGTCGACGCTATAGTAGCAACCGTCTTCGCCGCGGTAGAGTTCAAACAGCATGATAAATTCCTGGTTGACCAGAATCTGCGCTTGGTCGAGCGGATAGAAATACTGCTCGGCAACAATAAAGTCATAGCCTTCGTCACGCCCGTTATGATAAGTGACGTCGTCTCTATACATGCAGAAGCCTGGTGAGAAGCTTAAGGCGTTCTTTAGCCAATCATCACCTGCAAGAATCTCCTCTTTTTTTGTAAGATCGGCAAAACAGGCGAAAACAGAAGGCCTTCCATCAGCAGCATCATGGTGCGAATAGACAGTAACCCATGCTCCGGAAAGAGGATTCTTAACCAGTTCGATTACCTTCTCCTGCTTAAACGGATCGGCGTCGAGACCCAAGTTGGCTAAAACCTTTGAAACCGCTTCGTTCATATGCACTCCTTATCATTTGGAACCATCATCGAAGACTAAAGCGAGGGTGAACCTTGAATCGAATCGCATCAACGCAGCCGAGAAGACTAAACACAGCACTTGATGAATAGCTTCCCGAATGGTGTTAGCCTAAAAACATGATGTAACGCAATCAAACCGCCATCCATCTAGAAGGCGTAATGTCCTTCTTTATATTTCGGATCCTTTCAGAATCCTCAATACCAAGATAATCGTCTTCTCCCTCATAACAGTACGTTTCTCCGCTTAGCAGTTTCAGTCGCTCCAAGTTATTCAAATACAAGGACACGTTCTCAGGGCATTGGACGATGGCATCGAATACGTTCGTATAGTTTTCGCAAAGCAATCTCCACCGAGCTTTAATTGGCATGTCATCATCTTCAACAACGCGCAAATCAATAACCGGAATATGATCCTTACCAGGCTCTTTAGTAAAGAAATGACATCATTTTGGCTTCATCGGGAGTCAACTGTCCGATTATGCTAACAAAGCTCGGATGAACCAGATAAGAAACCCTTTTATCCATAGAGGACGCGAGTAAATTAACGTACAGGTCCCTTAAATCCTGACTGTCATACGAATACGACAGCTGCTGAATAGCCGGTACCACAACATTAGGTGCAGGCTCGCAAAAACAGTCCTCCGGGACGTCTCCCATCTTTCGATCAACTTGCCGAATCGCCTCCTCGATATTGTTCTCGCCGTTAACCACCCATTTCTTCCAGGGGCCAAGTATCACAGCGACCGTTCTAGGAACCAAGCTCAGAGTGTCTCCGAGCGACGAGAGCGCAGGATGCGCGACATCGTCATAAGCTTTACCCAATACAATGGATGACTGAGATGCAACTTCTTTGGAAAGCTCGTCCATTCAATCTCCCTCAATTCATACCGACATCAAGTCCATGATATACAACGCCCACATTGACACAGCCAACAACGGGAAGAGCCGTCTCGCAATGTAACTCCCGAAACGACCTGCCGAAGGACCGCCTATGCCCAGCCGAATTCCTTCAACGACGCCTCAATCATGTGTCTGATGATGTTATTCCCTAGCTCTCTTTGGACGAGCTCTGTTTCGCCTGGCCTTCCGGAGAGATGCATGCAGCTGTTGTATATGGAGCCCAACAGGTGAAATGTCTCTGGCACCTCAACTCCATGCTCACTCGCATAACGGAGCCTGTCCTCGGTCCCTGTATTAATTATCAGAAATCCAGGCTTATCATCTGCCGCCAGCCTCTCATAACTGAGCCTCTCGACAGCCAACCTGATGCCACAGCACACTTCCGATGGAGCAAAGGACTTTCCAGAGAAGTAGTCGCCAAGCTTTGCCTCCATAACACTCCGAAACGATGAAGGCCTCTTCAGCTCATCTTCATTCCCCTGTTTAGCGATGTATTCCAAGACATTATCAGAGACTGTGTCACACTCAGAGAAATGAAGGTAATGGGAGGAGACCGAATTATAAATATCAGAGAGCTCCTTCTTACACCTATTTCTGTCAATGAGCAGCTTATTCAAACACCCATTTACAGAGTCGCCACCTGAATTAGGAATGTATGAGGTATGGAAGCTTTTGAAACGAAAACTCTTAAAGAGGCCTGGGTCAAGATGAGTCAAGATGATGACATAGAGGTTCTTCCCGGAATTCTTGAACTGCTTCATCATCTCCAGCAGGAAGTGCTGGGCGACAAGCAGATTGGCATCGTCAAGGTAATCGAAAACCTCATCGATAAGCAATAGAGCGTCATCTTTATCAGTAAACCTCGCCCGCGCTCGAAATAGCGCAACACACAGCTGGAGTACATCGATTTCGCCGTTAGAGGCCTCATCCCAATCGGGGAAATCAACGACGAGCTGATGGTTCCTGACTTTAGCCACGACCCCATACCTGGTTCTGTTCAGCAAATGGAGCATCTCATTGATATCATCCTTAATCTTACGGAATCGAAGATATGAACAGGCCTCCTTTATCTCGTTACGCTTCTTCTCGATAAATCTATTAACCTGTATCGCGTTCATGCAGTTCGAGATATCCCCCTTCGCGGGATACCAACGATCAAGGATTTCCTTAATTGAGATCAGCGGTTTTACAGAAGAAATGTAACTGAGAACTTCAGCCTCAGTGATATCACCGCCCATGCCCGTTTCGAGCGAAATAACGCCCTTGAAGAATTATTGATTGCTGCAGCGTATCGGGAACCTCAGTCGTTTTAAAAGCGGCATCGCAGCTGAGCAGCTCGCTAAGGAACTCATAGCTCTTGAATGCCTCGGCAAGGTTATCCATTCTCCGCGTAAGATCGACGCATATTTCTGTCGCTCCGCAGTGACTGAATAGTCCAAGTGGACAGTGGCTGGCACCTTCTCGTACAAAACACACTGTTGGACGCTCATCTTCGTTTGACTGAGAACCCTTGGCCCCACCCGGCGGTTCGCATATTTGCATACAGCCCAGAGCGGATAACCTGCACGTCTACCCTACTCGCAATTTCATTCGAATCAGCATTAGCACTTAATGTCACGTCATCGTCAAAAGTCACGGACAAGGAGGTGTCGTCCCAGTCCTCCCCGTTATAACGATCCGCGTCTGCCAATTTTAGTCGCCTGGTGTTAAGGGATGCGAACGCCGCCGCAAGCGAAGACTTACCCGACCCGTTAGGCGCCACAAGAAAGTTAGGCTTGTTTGGGTAAAAATCGCATGGCACGTCAAGATGGTTAATCCCCTTAACGTGGTTGCACGTAATACCGGTAATCCTCGCCATCGTAAGCTCCTCCCTGCTTTACGACACAGTCCTTTCTGTACGCATAGCAGCAATATTACCGCTGCTCCCAGCGCGCGAGCATAGGTGTCTTTAATAGAGAATGGACAGCTAGCAATATAGCGTCACCGGGACTCATGCCGACCCCGGCGCCCAGGCGTAATAACGGCGGTGCTGTTTCGCGATATTCAAGTCATATGTAATTGAAAGGTTCAGCAAGCAAGCAGGCATCAGAAGCGCTTGTAGCAGGCGTAAAGGAAGCACTTTCCGGAATAACTATTTTGGATAATGAGCAGCTGACTGCCGATGGCATCGCATCCTTAATTGATATTGCGAGTATAGAAAAGAACGTTAATGACAGATATCAACGGGCCATTGAAAACCATGATTACAATGAGATTCTCGGGCTATTTAACGACAAGTCCCTCGTGGTAAGCGTTGGACGTTACTTTGGTATTGATAACAAAATCTATATCGATAGAGCAATTTCCCTATTGGAAGGCGACCTGAGAGATGAACTTTCCGAAGCCCTAATGCACTATATTTCGCACTGAACGGCCTCTTCACGCCCAGCGAGGTCCGACCAGACCTCGAGCCAATAGCAGACACACTCCATAGCGCCACAAATCACCCCTACCCGTCCATGGCCGTCCAGCTCACGGGTTCGATGCCCGGAAGAGACGTTAGGCAAGAGGGACAGGCAACCTGATAGTTCCCGTTATTTGTCCTGCGCTGCAGCGACGCGGAGACATATACCGCTTTGCGGGCGCGAGTGACACCGACGTACAGCAGGCCCATTTCCTCAATAAGCCCGTCTGGCATTTTCTTCGCATCCACGTTCCGGCATCTATGCGCAGAACGCGAACATATACCAGCACTTTCGCACCGCGAACAAATCCTTCCAGGCCAATCGAAGCTCGTAACGCCCGGTATGAAAACGGTGTCCCACTAGAGCCCCTTAGCGGAGTGAACGGTCATTATCGAGATGTCTGCATCAAGGTAATCAGAGAAACGCCGCAGGGAGCCCTCGGAAAAGATGCTAACGATATAGTCGAAGCGCTCAGACGGAACCATGGCGAAACAGCTTATCGCAAGGTGCTTCCGCAACGCCCCAAGAAACATGACATAGGACCACCCCTACTCGAATCTCCTGGAGCCATGTGACAGTAAAGATACATGCAAGAAGAAAATCACTCGCTTTTATGCCAGTTTCCAATTCAGATGCTGGTTTTGACAGGGCATTTCTTACATCAGAATCACTTGATTGGATGCCAGCGCAACGGTGGTCTTCAGGTGGCGTTAGGAAACTTTAGCAGCATGTCTAAATCATTTTGTCGATAACCTTTGTTTGCCCACGGCAAAGAGTACAAGCGGCAACGTCACATAGCCATGGCCGTTCCATAAAGCAAAAGGTGCTGGAGCTTTCAAAGCCCCAGCACCTAACCGGCCGGCCCCGACAAAATCAGACGCGTTCTTGTCTACCAGCACGCTGAGCGTCTCCTCGACGGTCTTTCTCACCAGATTCTATATGTCCTTGCGCAGCGACTCCTCGTCGACTTATACGACGTTCGCAGACACGACCCGTGTCCCTTCGTCAATGATTTGTTGTTTAGCCGCTAGAAATCATATGACGGGGCGCAGGCCGTGTTCGCCATGCGGATGTCAGTTTGCGAAAGAAATTACGTGTCACCATGCAAAGGCACATGCTTCAATTAGGCTCTTTGCCCAACAATTCTATTTTTCCACCAATCAAGACCGCTGTAGATAGCCTGTACATATCCAAGCCCCGTACGCTTTAGCACATACTGAGGCCAATGCCAATTGTTGTAGCAGAGCTGTGGAATTGCCTGGCCAACGACAAGACCCCAGGCTCCCCAGCTAAGGGCGCCGCATAAAACGCAACTTACGCAGATTCCAGCAGCAGTTGACACCAAATACGCTTTGAAGTACGGAATCTCGTTCATGCTAACAATAATGTTGCAAAACAGAGAGTGCTGATTAAGCAGGAAGTAATAGAGGGCAATACCCAGGAACAAAACTGAATCGCAAATGAAATCATGCTTGAAAAGCGTGAGTATCGGCAGGCATGCCGTTACAAGAATTGTAGCGACAATATACATGCATACGTAGCAGGAAATACCGCGTTCGACCACCGCCTTCTGAGTCTGCTTGTCATCCCTGACATAGGCAGACTGGAAGGTGGGAAAGCATGAACGTAAATAGGCGCTTGAAATCTGGTGGATCGCCGTCGCGAACTGCAACATAACGGAATACGTACCAGTTTGTTCAAGCCCTAGGAAAGCCGAGCAAAGCAGCGATGTTGCCTGCGTGGCGCCATACCAGGCTAGAGATACGACACCATCACGCCACGCGACAAACGAAACCGTCTTTAGAACGTCAAGCATTTCGTCCTTAGCAACAGCTGCGGCATCGGATTTAATCCCCTCTTCGACGTCATGATGGCTCCGAAATGTCCTAATCGCAAATAACCTCAGCAGAGTGCTGTAGGCCAGGAAGCCGAGTGCGGCAGCGAGAAGGCTCAAGCCACAAAACAGAAGGACCGCCGTAATAGCAAGCTGCCCAATCCTGGCAAGCGTTTTAGCCCTGTTCTCACCGGCAACGTCTCCAAGCCCACGGAGAAACGTGAGACAGTAAAGAAAATACAAGTTAGTGAAAATGGAAACGACAAACACAATCCATGCAGGTAACGAACCCTCAATTAAAAAAGAATCGGTGACATAAGAAACGTAGTAAGTTCCCAACGTTGCCGCAACAAATAACGCGATGAGACCCAAGACAGCGTATATCGTTTTAGACGTATCAAGAACGACGCGCATCAAGTGCCAGTCAACTTCTCCATCAACAGAAGAATAGTCGCAGCCTTGTTTGGTCAGTTTCTTTGCCCCGCTCAGACAATAAAGAATGTTGCGGGATAAGGTAGAAGTAAAACCGAATTCAAGCAGCTGCGCAAAACCCGAAATGGCTACGAACACGTACCAGAGACCAATTTGAGCACTCGATAAAAAAGATAGGAGTAGCGGCAAGAGCAAAAAGTTACTGCCCATAGACGCGATCGTGCCGACATAATTCCAAATCACATCTCTTTTGGAGACGGTCACTTTCTTGCTTTCGGCCATTTACCCTAATACCTCCGCACAGTAATTTCGTAACGTCTCGGCCGTTTTGGTCCAGCTACATTCATCAAAATCGATGGAATCAAACAGCCGCTTGGAGTTAGGAGCTCGAAGCAATCCCTCGATCTTATCGGCAACCTCGATCGGGTCCTCGCAGTTTTTCACGACATCGGATCCCTGAATCGACATCACTTCGGCAATTCCGCAGTTAGTCGAAAGAGAAGCGAGCATCCGGCCTCAATCGCATCAAGGGCAGAGAGACCAAAGGGCTCATGCCTAGAATTCATAACGAATACCGAGCACTCTCGAAGCTCGTTCACAAACTGATCGGAGGCAACTTGACCCCTATATTCACCTTCAGCCGAGGTCATGAGATTATCTAAGGAAGAGTTATCAGAGTACCGTCGCCCGTACACCCTTAAAGAGCAATCGACACCACGATCTCTGAGAATTGAGACGGCCTTCGCGACTATTTCGTTGGCCTTAATTGGACGGGTGCCCCCGCTAACAGCAACGATATTTTCACGTTGGCCTTCGAAGCCGCATTGTTTAAACCTTTTGACCCCAAGGCAAACGTGCTTAACCTTATCGGAGCATTCAGGCAGCTGTTTCTTAACAAAGTTCTCCTGGAGGAAAGAATTCGCAACGATCAAATCCGCAGTACGCAAATGCTTAATGATTGCCTTGACAGTTCTATCGCTATATCCGAGACCGTTGATCTCATTCTCAAAAGGGACGTACCCATGATTAAAGCAAATGACAGGTTTACCAAAGGCAGAAAGCACCCGATGCGCAATGATATCCGTCCAACCAGCGCCGCAAGAGACAATCACATCGCTCTTAAGACCCTCAGAAATAGCCTCATATAACTTGGAGATTTTACTTTTTGAATATAGCGGCCGTATCGAATCGCAAGAAGGCCAATATTCCACTAATGACTTGTGTACATTTGAAGGTCCAGTATTGCCTGTGACCTCACCAATTAGAAGAATCTTCATTGAATGCTTCCTTTAATGTAATGCAAGGGGTTGGAATCAGGTGCTAATGAGACCTTAATTCCGTACCCCCCCCGCGCTTGAGCAAACCAATGCGAATTAGCAAACGTTTAAGCGATTGTTTGAAATACCTTTTGGGCAAAGACCTTCTTACCGCATCGGTAATTGATCTACCGCATGAAAGGTCCTCGAAGAATCGCGCTCGCGCAGATGGCTTCTCGGAGGGACTCCTCAACTGACCGTTATTCTTAATGGCGGTCTCGATATCAACCGTCATTAACTCAGCACCAGCAAGGTCTATCAGTCGCTGTCCTTTTTGATTCTGGATTAAAACCAGGGAGACACCCCGACGCATTTCTTCGGTAAGATTCGTCCCCCAGGAATCGCCTAATGTAACATCAGAAACTCTTTCAATGCTTGCATACCTGCAGTGATAACAGTTTTCCGTATAGTCCAGCCCCGCCAAGAAAGCTACTGTATACCCATCCAAAACACCGGGCAAATCAATCGTTCGCTCGTTCTCCCTTAGCTGAAAGCTGCCTTTAGAACGAAACTCAATCGACTCAAGCTGATTCATGTCAATCCCATTCTCACTCAGGAATTGACGGAGAATCGTAGGCGAAGGAGTACCGTGGCAAATCAAATCAACCGTATATAAATTCGAAAGAAGCTTGTTGCCGACAAAGTTTTTAAGAGAGGCCACCTGGCAAGGCAATCCTACAAATAAGACTTCTTTACCCTCAACCAGCAATTTTTTTATACGAGCGTAAGAGCCAATTGGATTGCTTTTAACGTACTTAGATCCTTTATATTTAACGGCATCCGCAATCGAGCTAGAAAACTCAAACCCAAACTGACCGTCCCGGAAACAGCAAGAGCAAACTACTCCTTCGGCAGAAATAAACCCTCGGATAATCGCGGCCGCCAAGCCGCCCGATGAGGAGGTTCCCCTGCTCTCCGAGTTAGAATCCCATCCTTGCAACCATTTACTAGGTTTAGAGCCTTGAGGCGGATTGCATTGTTGACATACAGCTGTGCACCTACCGCAATCAATGCATTTGCTTTGATCGATACTGGGGGTATAGTACTCGAGCCTTTCAAGAACAGCGATTGCATCTTTAGGACAGGCATCGACACATGCCATGCAGCCCGCACACATTTTGTCTTCGCAGATACTTTGCATTCATCTATTCCTTCAACGCGCGATCAAGCCAGGAGAGGCTGCGGTTGCGCTCCCCATCAAGAACCTCGCCAACATGCTGCCAATCGATATCGTCGTCCCAAGCATTGCCTTGGAACGTGTCCCAGGCCCTATTCTCTAGGCCAAAGAGTCTAAGAACAGATTTATTTCGCGCGGCATTAGCCTTTGGAAAGATCTCAACAAATGGGGTGCCGAGATTGATACAAAAAGCAGTGCCGTGGAATGAATCCGTGTATACGCAAGATGCATCCCTAAACAGCGCAAGGAAATCCTCCAGGGGCGGAAGAACGACCTGTTTTCCTACCCTTCTCCTAAACGTAGGGCAAACACTTACAATCTCAAGATTGGAGCCAGCGGTCTTATCTTTAACGTACTGCAGCATATCTGAATCAGGATGGAGGTTATAGACGAGGGCGTAGGGCTTTTCAACGGGAGCCTTTTTACTGGCAATCTTGTTCCACTCGGAGCGATTGAGAAGCAGGGTCGGATCCAAAACCTGCTCAGCTTTGAGACCGTAGCTCTCAACGATATCCTTACCTGAATCCTCGCGGACGGAAATGGCATCGTAGCGCTTGAGCCAGTTACCAATTTGCGACTCATACCCCTTTACAACGCCACCACGTCCAAAACTAGCGGCGTAGGATACGACCTTCTTTCCCTCGACCTTAGAAAGCCCGTCCCAAAAGAATACCGGATCTAGAGAGCCATCGCCAAGTTCGTTCCAGACCTGATCGCTGCCAGTCAAATAGATATCTGTGTTAGGCAGCAAGGCGTCGATACTTGTTTCATCACAATGCGGAGAAAGAGTCAGATACTGCTCTCTCATGCTCTTAAAACGCTTCTCACCTGCACTGTACAGCAAACGCCAAACCGTGTTCCTATAGATGCGATGAGGCAGAGACCTACCTTCTGAATAACGCTTCACAAGAGAATCAAGGGTCTCAGCGCATCTCCGATAGTCAACAACAACAGGATCGTACCCCAAGTTTTTAACAACTTCTTGCGTAGCATAAGCCTGGAGGACAGACCCGTAGTTGAGAACGTTATGACGAGTAATAATTGAAACTTTTTTCATTCTGATACCTTTTCTAGATAATGGACTAATTCATAGGGGGTTGTCGTTTCTGATATCTTTTTATCCACTCACTTAGGAACAGAGACGAGATGGCTAAAAACCAAGTCGTTGGAGTAAAGAGAGATGAGGTGAGCTTTCCAACAAGCGGCATGGAGAATATGCCCGAAGAAAGATAGGTATACGAAATCATCGAAATAGACAGCGGGGACCCACCATGAAGCATGCGAGCATGCTCATAGAGGTTTGAATAAAAAAGACCAGTTAAGAGGCTAAATAGCGCAGTACCGCCAAAACCGAAATCGTGATACCACAATCGAAATACCGTGTATACATTACCGAGATCGATTGAACCCCAAGAACGAAACTCATGGTTACCGGATGAAACTAAATTAGTAAAGCCAAAATTTCGTCCAAAAGAAGAATATAGTGCTACGAAAGTCTCCGAGCCAAAGTACTTGCTTGCAACACCAGGATTTTGAAGAAATTTATCAAATAAAACAAATGAATAGCCAATGTAGCTGCAAATATAATCCAATGGTCCAAGAGTAACTTCTCGTCCAACAAACCAAGAGGCAACCCAAAATAAGAAACAGGCAAAAACAAGAGCGAATACAATTTTGATAAACTTCCCAAGGGTTATTCTTATCGTCCACCCACTGTTAATCGATAGTAAAATCCATATGCAGCAAACGCATGAACAGACAAAAACAATGGCACCTAGCCTTACGCCATTCAATAATTGACAAATTGCATAAAACGCAGCGGGGAGAAGCATGAGAGCATCTTTGATGCTAAATCCATCGCAAATAATATTGTTAAAACCAATAATTAGATATACAAACGAAAAAATGGTAAGCAATTTAAAGCATATATTGGATAAAGACGAAAGCCCGACTGAAGGATCATCGCCGCTATAAGCAGATGCAGTTCGGTAAGAATTCATTAAAGAATTCCAGTCCCCAGCAACAGGACCCGAAACAGCTGATCGAACATCTTTCAAAAACAAAACGGCAGTAACGACCCCAAGGACAACAGCCAATAGAACAAGAGATGTCGGAACTTGAATCCTTACAAGAGTCGTCGATTCAACACTAGCATTAAGTTTGCTTCGCTGCACTTTCATCTGTCTAAAATAAAGCAAGAAAAATAGCGATGCGACATCAAAGACGGTAACAAAGAAGCAAATAAGTAATCCTCCATGGAGGGAGACTTCAGTACCGAAGACAAGGCAGTTATACAATTCAGCGAGTGAGCAAATAAAGAAAGAGGCGTTACAAATTGATGCTGGATTCATCCAATCACTTTTTGATAGCTCTTGAGAGATTGCAAGCAGCAAAAGAAAATATAACGTCATTAATGATAGAACTAACATTGTTTAAGCTACTTTCAAGTTAGTTATTGCATTAATCCAGATAAACGACAGGCAGAACAAAATACGGAAAAAATTCTTCTTCCGCAGCAGGCAAAAAATGCTGCCAAGCGTTCTCTTTTTCTAGCTTCGAAATCCTTCAGAACAGGCAAACGAAATGTAGATAAGTTATTCCAAAGGTCATCGCGGTCTTTAAGGTCGCTTTCAGAGACCCCAGCCATCGGAATCTGTGCGTAAACCATCCTACAAACAGAAAGGCTCTGTTAGACCACATTTGACACGATCGGCTGTTCGCCGAACCGGAAAATAATCGGGCTATCCCCGCCCATCGCGGTCCCCGCCCTCCCCGTCAGCCTTCCCCTCAGATCCCAGCCTGACGTCGA
>ENA-OQJR01000195-OQJR01000195.1-human-gut-metagenome-genome-assembly--contig:-NODE-195-length-19199-cov-4.242292_pt1 | contig 19199 bp, 15 predicted proteins | sample MGYA00242614_ERZ504781 | MGnify/ENA primary metagenome ERZ504781 (study PRJEB26092, sample SAMD00036365) | human gut metagenome | host: Homo sapiens | study: EMG produced TPA metagenomics assembly of...
AGCCCAGGCAGGTGAGGAATCCTGCGAGGCTGTCCTTCGTGAAGTAAAAGAAGAAACAGGACTGGATGTACGAAATGCGGAAGGCGGATATCTGTTTACTTATAAGAGAGAGAATCCGGGTGAGGGAGATAACTACTTCGTGGATGTGTACCGTTTTGTCATGGATATTGATGAGAGTGACCTGCACCTGCAGACAGAGGAAACAGACGGATATATGTTTGCCACTGTTGATGAGATCAAAGCCTTTGCAGCAGAAGGGAAATTCCTGCATTATGACAGTATAAAAAAGGCGTTTGAGATGTAAGGTATGGGTATAACAGAGTAACAATAGTAATAGAAGCACAAAATAAAAACCATCATACAGGAATGATTTGACCTGTATGGTGGCTTTTTTGGCAATTGCAGAAAGCCTTTTTCAGACACGCTCTAAGATTATTTCATGGCGTTTCTGATTGCAGCCAGCAGTTCGTCATATTCTTCGTATGCCGGGATCTCCGGATAATCTGCCTTGATCTTGTCTGTACTGCGGAAGAGAAATCCTGCCTTGCTTGCCTGGATCATACCCAGGTCATTGTAGGAATCACCGCTTGCAATGGTATCGAATCCGATAGACTGTAAAGCTTTTACAGTAGTTAACTTGGATTGTTCCACTCTCATCTTAAAGCCTGTGATCTCACCGTTGTCTGCAACTTCAAGAGTGTTGCAGAATAAGGTAGGTCTGCCAAGCTTCTCCATGAGTGGTGCTGCAAACTGTGTGAAAGTATCGCTGATCAGAATTACCTGAGAGAAAGAACGAAGTTCATCCAAGAATTCCTTTGCGCCCGGAAGCGGATCAATTTTTGCAATCACATCCTGAATCTCTTTCAGTCCGAGACCATGCTCTTTCAGAATACCAAGTCTCCAGTTCATCAGCTTATCATAGTCCGGTTCATCACGTGTGGTTTTCTTCAGCTCCGGGATTCCGCTTGCTTCTGCAAATGCGATCCAGATTTCAGGTACCAGTACGCCCTCTACGTCAAGACATGTAATATACATAATAGAAATCCTCCTTTGTGTAAAACCTCTTTATTTTTGAAAATCCTTTAATGCTTTATTTAGTGAAATCATTCTAACATATTCTGAGAGTCCTTGCAAATTTAATTTTTGAGTAGTTCAAAAGGAGAAATAAAAACGAGTATTGACATAAAAAAACTAAAGCCATATAATAGTTAGGCAACTAATGGATAGCAACCTAACTATTATATGGCTTTGCAATAGTATGGGTACTGATTTTAGGAGGTGCGGCGAGATAGACGAGGAAATGAAACAGAAGCTGAATGAGATGCATGTAGGCAGGCTGATACATATTTTATCCCATACAATGAAACGGCATGATCCGACAGATGTGATGGAGAATGACGATCTGACGACCATGCAGAAGCATGTGCTGAAATTTATACTTCTGGAAACCATGCACAGAGATCTCTATCAGAAAGATATTGAAGAGGAATTCCAGGTCAGGAAGCCTACAGTGACAGGGATCCTGAAGCTGATGGAGAAGAACGGTTACATTTACAGAGAGAGTGCGAAACAGGATGCACGCCTGAAACAGATCATTCCCACAGAGAAAGCAGAGAAAATCCGTCCTGCAATCTTAAAGAGTATTGAAGAAGGCGAAGCCAAAATGCTCCGGGGAATTCCGAAGGAGGATGTGGAACTGTGCAAACAGGTTCTCTGGCAGATGTATGAAAATCGGAAAAAATCCTGCGATAGCAGGAATGATTTTTCAAATACACTTTAGCAGAAAAAACGAGACATAAGGAGGACATCGATAAAGATGAATAAGAAACTTTTACGTTCAGTCCGGGAATATAAGAAGCAGTCTGTACTGGCTCCGGTTCTTGTAATCCTGGAAGTACTGATGGAAGTTCTGATTCCTCTGGAGATGGCGAAGATTATCGACGTAGGTATTGCAAACGGAGATATGAGCTATATCATCCAGCGTGGAATCATCCTTGTTGCAATGGCAATGCTTTCTCTGTTCTTCGGCGTACAGGCCGGAAATATGGCAGCAGTTGCAGCAGCAGGATATGCAAAGAATTTACGACACGATATTTTTTATAAGGTGCAGGATTTTTCCTTCAAAAATATCGACCACTTTTCAACCTCAGGTCTGGTCACACGACTGACCACTGATATTACAAACGTACAGCAGGCATATATGATGAGCATCCGTCTTCTTGCCAGAGCACCGTTTATGATCATCCTGTCATGGATTATGACACTGACGATCAACAAACCGATCGCAATGCTTTTCCTGATAGTTGTTCCTGTTCTTGGCGGTACACTGATCTTTATTGCGAAAAAGGCGCATCCGCATTTCATCAAGGTATTTGATGAATATGACAATCTGAACAATTCCGTTCAGGAGAATGTAAATGCCTCACGTGTAGTTAAGGCTTTCGTAAGAGAGGACTATGAGATTGAGAAATTCCATGGAATTTCCAGATATGTTTATGATCTGTTTACCAAAGCAGAGAAAATCGTTGCATGGAACTCACCGGTTATGATGTTTGCCATGTATACTGTAATCATTATCATTGTTGCAATCGGTGGAAGAGGAATTGTTCTCGGCGGCATGGAAACCGGTGAGCTGACAAGTATCATTGTCTACGCACTTCAGATTCTCATGTCCCTGAACATGGTAACTTTCGTGTTTGTTATGATCATGATAGCAGAAGCATCCACAGACCGTATTGTAGAGGTTCTGGATGAAGTTCCTGAGATGCAGGATAAAGCTGATGCAGTAAAGAATGTGGCAGATGGTTCCATTGACTTTAATCATGTAGATTTCAGCTATGCAGGAGAGGGAGGAAATCTTTCCCTGAAGGATGTAAATCTTCATATTAAATCCGGTCAGACAGTAGGTATCATCGGCGGAACCGGAAGTGCAAAGTCTACCCTGGTGCAGCTGATCCCCAGACTCTATGATGTCACAAAGGGTAATGTCCAGGTGGGAGGCGTGGATGTACGCAACTACAATCTGGAAGTACTTCGTGACCAGGTTTCCATGGTACTTCAAAAAAATGTGCTGTTCTCAGGAAGCATCTATGACAATATTCGCTGGGGTGATGAACATGCCAGTGAGGAAGAAGTTCGGAGGGTCTGTAAGCTGGCCCAGGCAGATGGATTCGTCAGTGAGTTTCCGGATGGCTACGATACAATGATCGTTCAGGGCGGTAACAACGTATCCGGCGGTCAGAAGCAGCGTCTGTGTATTGCAAGGGCTCTTCTCAAGAAACCGAAGATTCTGATCCTGGATGACTCTACCAGTGCAGTAGATACAAGAACAGATGCCCTGATACGTAAGGCTTTCCGCGAGGAGATCCCGAACACAACAAAGATTATTATCGCACAGCGAGTTTCTTCTATTGAAGATGCAGATCAGATCATCGTACTGGATGACGGTAAGATCGCAGGTGTGGGTACTTCAGAAGAACTGCTGAAGACAAATGATATTTACAGAGAAGTATATGAATCACAGGTCAAAGGAGGCGGAGACGATGAATAAGAAGAAAAAATTAGATCAGAACACCATCCAAACTGCCAAAAGACTTCTGAAATATATGACAGGAACCCATAAGATACAGTTTATCATCGTATTTATCTGCATCTTTATCAGTTCCGCAGCAAGTATTGCAGTATCCCTGTCCCTGAAATTTCTGCTGGATGACTTTATCATCCCGCTGATCGGACAGACAGATCCGAACTTTGCAGAACTCTATAAGGCACTTGCAGTCCTTGGCTGTATTTTTGCACTTGGTGTGATTGCCACATTTATTTATACCCGAATGATGGTTTATATCGGTCAGGGTGTGCTTAAAAGTGTCCGTGATGATATGTTCGAGCATATGCAGACTCTTCCGATCCGCTATTTCGACCAGAATACAAACGGATCTGTCATGAGCCTCTATACCAACGATACAGATACCTTGCGACAGATGATCAGCCAGGCGATCCCGCAGGCACTGATGGCGCTGTTTACGATCGTGGTTACCTTTATTTCCATGTTATTGTTAAGTCCGATGCTTACGATTCTGGCAGTTGTAATCATCTTTATCATGCTGAAGGTTACCAATAAGATTGGTTCCAACAGTGGTAAATATTTTATCCGTCAGCAGGTATCACTGGCAGATGTGACCGGTTTTTGTGGAAGAACGAATGAATGGTCAGCGTGTGGTAAAAAGTTTTCAACCACGAAGATAAATCAAAAGAAGAATTCGATAAACTCAATGAAGCACTTTTCGAGAGCTCCGCAAATGCCAATAAATACGGAAATATGATGGGACCGGTGATCGGTAACATCGGTAACCTGCAGTTCGTACTGACAGCAGTACTTGGGGGACTTCTCTCTGTAACAGGTGTGGGCGGCATCACCCTCGGTGTTATGGCTTCCTATTTACAGTTCACCAAGAGCTTTACCCAGCCATTCATGCAGGTGGCACAGCAGTTCAACGCCATCGTTATGGCACTTGCAGGTGCAGAACGTATCTTCAGGCTCATTGACGAGAAGCCGGAAGAGGATGAAGGTTACGTAGAACTTGTTAATGCAAGAAAGGATGCCAACGGCAATATCACAGAATGCAAAGAGAGAACAGGCATGTGGGCATGGAAGCATCCACATTCTGCAGATGGCTCCGTTACTTATACAGAACTGACAGGAGATGTCCGATTCGAAGATGTTACATTCGGATATAACCCGGACAAAGTTATTTTGAAAGACATCAGTCTTTTCGCCAAGCCGGGACAGAAACTTGCTTTCGTAGGTTCCACAGGTGCAGGAAAGACAACGATCACAAATCTGATCAACCGTTTCTACGATATTCAGGAAGGTAAGATCCGCTACGATGGAATCAACATTACCAAGATTAAGAAGGACGACCTGAGACGTTCTCTGGGAATCGTACTCCAGGATACTCACCTGTTTACAGGAACTATTAAAGAAAACATCCGCTATGGTAAACTGGATGCTACAGATGAGGAAGTATACGAGGCAGCAAGACTGGCTCATGCAGACCAGTTTATCAAAATGCTTCCAAAAGGATATGATACCATGTTAAGCGGAGACGGTGAGGAACTGTCCCAGGGACAGCGCCAGCTTCTCTCCATTGCAAGAGCAGCAGTAGCCAATCCGCCTGTACTGATCCTGGATGAAGCAACTTCAAGTATTGATACCCGTACAGAGAGTATCGTACAGAAAGGTATGGATAACCTGATGAAAGGCCGTACTGTATTTGTGATCGCCCATCGACTTTCAACCATCAGAAACAGCGATGCCATCATTGTACTGGATCATGGAAAGATCATTGAAAGAGGCGACCATGAAGATCTCATTAAGTTAAAAGGAACTTATTATCAGCTTTATACCGGTAAGCTGGAATTGTCATAAGAAACGATCAGAAAGACTGCAATTATTTCAGAACATGAATAATTGTGGTCTTTCTTTGCGGGCGTTGCGTTTTCTGCGTTATAATGCTATGATCGTACAGGTATATGGATCACAGATGATGAAGTTCCGGTTTACGGATAAAAAAGAAAAATTATGCAGCAGCAAGGGAGAGATATACGATGGTAAAGATAGATCTGATCACTGGTTTTCTTGGTTCAGGGAAGACGACGTTTATCAGGAAGTATGCGCAGTATCTGATGGATGCTGGTAATAATATTGGGATTCTGGAGAATGATTACGGGGCTGTGAATGTGGATATGATGTTGCTTCAGGATCTGATGGGAGAGAACTGTGAGCTGGAGATGATCTCAGGAGGGTGTGATAAGGACTGCCACAGGAGGAGATTTAAGACGAAACTGATTGCTATGGGTATGTGCGGTTATGACCGTGTGATCGTGGAGCCGTCTGGGATTTTTGATGTGGATGAGTTCTTTGATATTCTTCATGAGGAGCCGTTAAACCGTTGGTATCAGATTGGGAATGTGATTGCAATTGTGGATTCTAAGCTGGAGCGTGATCTGTCAGAGGAGGCGGATTTCATTCTGGCTTCTGAGGTGGCAGATGCCGGATGCATTGTGATGAGCAAGAGCCAGGACGCATCACCCGAGGAAATCCAGGGTACGATTGAGCATGTGAATCAGGCGTTGGAGAAGGTTCATTGCAGCAGGAGATTTCATTGTGAAATGAATGGTGTGGATACTGCTAATGTTATCCACAAGAATTGGGATGAGATGTCGAAAGAGGACTTTGACAGAATCGCATCCTGTGGATATGTGATGGCAAGCTACAGGAAACCGGAGTTTGAGGCAGAGGATGCCTTTACTTCTCTGTACTTTATGAATGTGAAGATGACTGAGAAGGAGCTGCGGGAAGCAGCTGAGAAGATTCTGTCTGATTCTGAATGCGGGCGTGTGTTCCGAATGAAGGGATTTATGAGAGTAGACAGTGACAGCGAAGACGGTTCTGGACTATCATCTGCATGGGCAGAGTGCGATAGACGGCAGTGGATTGAATTAAATGCTACGAAGAATGAAATTACAATCCGACCGCTTCATGTAGGACAGGAGGTCCTGATTGTGATTGGAGAAGAACTGCATGAGGAGAAAATCAAGTCTTACCTGAAGATCTGAGATTTGAACGCAGGTCGCGAAGTGACTGCGTTCATGAGCAAGTAGCGAAGCGGATTGCGAATGTTCGCTTTACTTTACAAAAAGGGCACTTGAAAATTCAGGTGCCCCATTGTATAATCTACTTAGAAGATGACCGGAAGCGTGTTCCGGTTGCCCTCTGTGATTAATTATAATGTTAAAAAGAAAGTAAGCATCTCACTTTGAGCGGGGGGATGCTTATTTCTTTTTATGTTGATCTATGTAAGTCAATGCCGTAAAAATTACTAACAGTAAAGTAAGAACTTCCATTGTATTCATCGGGCATCACCCTCCTTTCGTGAAACTGGAGGGCAGGGGTCGAAACTTCGCATCCGGGTCTGTTCAATTATACTTGTTCAGTATAACGTGAAAAATAGAAGATATCAAGTACTTTACGTTCTATATTATTAAAAACAAAACAGGGTATGAAGTTCATCGTAATCTGATGAAACTTCATACCCTGTTCATTTATTTTTATGGAGTTTTGTAACCGTAAGGATTATTTGGTAAACAGATCAACCAGATTCTGGCCGTCTTCGTAGCCCTGGCTCTTCAGCTCATTTACGAACCAGTCGTCTACGCCGTCTACAGCTTTCTTGAAGGAATCGATATCCATATCAGCTTTCTCTGTGAAGGTTACGCCGTTTTTGGATTCCCAGCGTTCTTTAATCTCATTGTCGCTGGAACGGTTGATGTAACGTTCGTATTCAACTGCCTTCTGACCGCATTCATCAACAACTGCCTGCTGTTGTGGTGTGAGGCCGTCGTAGATATCCTGGTTGATGCAGAAGAACAGACAGTCATAAATTGCATCCCACATGGAGCAGTAAGGCTGAACTTCCTGAACGCTTGCTGCGTCGATAGCAGGAAGCGGATTTTCCTCACCTTCAACCGTGTTCTGCTGAAGTGCTGTGTAAGTTTCAGACCAGTTCATGTTTGTGGCATCAGCGCCCCATCTCTTGTAGCATTCCATCAGAAGGTTGGAGCCTGCTACACGAACCTTCAGGTTCTTCATATCATCTACAGATTTAATCTCGCGTTTGCTGTTAGTCAGTTCACGGAAACCGTTTTCTGCGATACCCATGCAGTGGAGTCCGTATTCGCCAAGGATTTCTTTCAGTTTTTCACCAGCTTCGCCATCGAATTTCGCATCTGCATCGTCGTAAGAATCATAGACGAATGGAAGAGAAACAACGTTGAAACGTGGATCAAATGCAGAGTAGATCAGGTTGGAGTGCATGGAGATCTGAACCGGGTCCCCATTCATCAGAGCCTGAATACCTTCGGACTGGTTGCCATTTGTAAGCTGGTCAGCTGCATAAATATTGACTTTAACCTTTCCGCCTGTAGCTTTTTCCATCAGTTCACCGAACTTACGTCCGCCATCAGCCCATGTACTTGTCTCAGTAGTGGAGCAAGCGAAGTTCCAGGTTGTTTCCGGCCAGTCCAGATCACTGTAATCTTCCACTGTATTGAAGGAATCCTTTGTGAAAAGATCAACCAGATCCTGGGCATCGTCATAGCCCTGGCTCTTCAGTTCGTTTACAAACCAGTCATCGATACCGTCAACTGCTTCTTTGAAGGAGTCGATGTCCATGTCTTCTTTTTCTGTGATTGTTACACCGTTCTGGCTTGCCCAGCGTTCTTTGATCTCGTCATCTCCGGAACGGTTGATGTAACGCTCATATTCAACTGCTTTCTGTCCTGCCTCGTCAACAACTTCCTGCTGTTGTGGTGTGAGACTGTTGTAGATGTCTTCGTTGATACAGAAGAACAGGCAGTCATAAATTGCATCCCACATAGAGCAGTAAGGCTGAACCTCCTGAACACTTGCAGCGTCGATAGCGGGAAGCGGATTCTCCTGACCTTCTACTGTGTTCTGCTGAAGTGCTGTGTAAGTTTCAGACCAGTTCATGTTTGTGGCATCAGCGCCCCATCTCTTGTAGCATTCCATCAGAAGGTTGGAGCCTGCTACACGAACCTTCAGGTTCTTCATATCGTCTACAGATTTAATCTCATGTTTGCTGTTTGTGATTTCGCGGAAACCGTTCTCTGCAATACCCATGCAGTGGAGTCCGTACTCACTGAGGATTTCTTTCAGCTTTGCACCTGCTTCGCCATCGAATTTTGCATCTGCATCGTCGTAAGAATCATAGACGAATGGAAGAGAAACAACGTTGAAACGTGGATCAAATGCAGAGTAGATCAGGTTGGAGTGCATGGAGATCTGAACCGGGTCCCCATTCATCAGAGCCTGAATACCTTCGGACTGGTTGCCGTTTGTAAGCTGGTCAGCAGCGTAAATGTTGACTTTGACTTTGCCGCCTGTGGCTTTTTCCATCAGTTCACCGAACTTACGTCCGCCATCAGCCCATGTACTTGTCTCAGTAGTGGAGCATGCGAAGTTCCAGGTCATTTCCGGCCAGTCAAGGTCGCTGTAATCTGCGATTGTGTCAAAGGAGTTATTGCCGTCTCCTGCCTCCTTGGAAGCTGTGTCAGAGGAAGCGGAGGACTGATCACCTGTGTAGGAGCCTTCTTTTGCAAGAGCTTTCGGAAGGAAAGTGGAGGTGATCGGGATGTATGTAACGATCAGAAGAACTGCAACGCAGGCTGCGATCATTGGCACAACAGCCCTTGAGATCTCCTGCAGAGTAACTTCCAGACCTTTTTTGATCTTGATGCTGATTGCTACGAAAAGGTTTACACCTACAGGAGGAGTTACCTGTCCGATTGCAAGGTTTACAGTTGCCATAACACCGAATGCTACTATATCGTATCCAAGAGCCTTACATACAGGAAGCATGATCGGGATGAAGATGTACATAGCGGAGTTTGCATCGATGAAGCATCCTGCGATCAGGAAGATGATATTTACGATCAGCAGGAAGGTAAACTGGTTATGTGCGATGCTTCCAAGTAAATTGGAGGCTGCATCTGCAATACCGAATTTGGTACATACAAAGGAGAACAGAGAGGCACTTGCTACGATGAGCATGATACCGCCGGTTGTCTTTGCTGAGTCTACCAGAATGTCAAACATATCGCGGATGGAAACTTCGCGGTAGATGACCATACCTACGAAGAGTCCGTATACAACGGATACGGCTGCTGCTTCTGTTGGTGTGAAGATACCGCCGTAGATACCGCCCAGAATGATGACCGGCATCAGGAATCCCCAGAAAGCATCTTTAAAAGCGTCCCAGCGTTCTTTTCCTGAGGCTTTTTCTCTGGATGGTTTGATGTTGTGTTTCTTTGCTTCCAGCATTACTACGATTACCAGTGCCACGCCCATAAGAAGACCTGGTACGATACCTGCCATGAACATATCTGCGATGGATGTGCCTGTGATGGAGGCATATACAACGAAGGCGATACTTGGCGGGATGACAATGGCGATGGAGCTTGAGGTTGCCATCAGTGCTGTGGAGAATGGTGCGGAGAAACCGCCCTGTTCTACCATTGCAGGGATCAGTACGGCGCCAAGAGCTGCAACAGTTGCAGGGCCGGAACCGGAGATGGCGCCGAAGAAGCAGGCTACGATAACACATACGATGGCGATACCGCCTTTTTTGTGTCCTACACAGGTATCAACGAATTTGATCAGTCGCTTGGAGATACCGGCTTTTGCCATGATGTTTCCTGACAGTACGAAGAATGGGATTGCCAGGAGCAGGAATTTGCTGATTCCTGAGTACATGTTGGTTGCTACGATCGTCAGGGATGTACCGGAGTAGAGGATTGCGCATACGGAGGAAAGTCCGAGGCAGATTCCGATGGGTACACCCAGGATCAGGAATATGAAGAAGGAGATAAATAAGATTGCACTGATCATTTATTTGCCCTCCTTTTTGTCTGTTGTGATTGTGTTCATGTTACTTTTTGTGCTGTTGTCGGTATTTTTGGCGCTGTCGGTTTTGCAGCAGAAGTCCAGACAGAATTCAATGAAGTGAAGGATCATGCATCCTGCACCGATGGGTACGAAGGACCAGAAGATCCATTCAGGCCAGTTTAATACGAAGGTTCTTTTTCCATTCTGAAGCTGAGTGATTACCTTGTCCATTCCGTATTTGAAAAGGATGACGCTGAAGATGATGCTCAGGACTGTGATCAGAATTACGGATGGTTTCTTCAGTTTCTTTGGAAGGCGGTCTGTGACCAGTGTCAGGCTGACCAGTTCTCCTTCGCGGCAGGCCAGTGCGGCTGCCAGCAGGGTGATGAGTACGAATACCGCTACTACAAGTTCTTCTGTGAAGGACCAGGAACGGTGGATGACTTTACGGGAAAATACGTTTCCCACAGTCAGCACCAGGATCAGCAGTGTGGAGATCACAAGGACGATCTTTTCTACTGCAGCCAGTGCGTTCATGATTTTTTTGTAGATTTTCATGCTCTCTACTCCTCTCAAAAAATTTGCTGCTGTTTTTCGGAATTTGGAGCAGATTCAAGGCAGATGGAATGTAATGGTTATAATATGTAATTAGTTACATTTTTCATCTGTGGTGAATTCTGTTGTCTGCGAAAAACAGAAGTAGTGTTTCGGTTTCAGATCGACAGCCTGGAAAAGAAAGTATGTCTCGTGTGTCAGGGTTTTTTTATGTTATAGGAACATTACGGAGTAATTTCCTATAACATAAAAAAGTCCGCCCCACGCAGGGACGGACATATGATATTCCGTAACCACCCTGTTTCACCTTTGAAACAAGTACGATTCTGCAACGTACCGATATACGCGGCTCCTGTAACGGGGGGCGGCCGGGGAAGCTTACTGTGAATACGGCAATATCTGTGATGGCTGTATTCAAGGGTTCGGCTTTCCTTCTCGGGGATGATATTCGAAACAGGTCTGTCACTGCATTTCACCGGACTGCAGTTCTCTGAGGACAGGGGGACTGTTTTTACTGGTTCCCTTCGTTGAATTTATGCGTTATAGGTTTAGCTGTTTAAAAAGCTAAAGCAATTTTAACGCTGTTTGTTTTGAAAGTCAAGAGGTTTTTGTAAGTATTTGGGGGAAGTTTGTTGGTGTGGGGCGTACACAGCGCAAGAGGGGACGCGCGAAGCAGCATCTCTCTGCAGGTTCAGTTCCGGGGGCTAAGTAACTCTAAGGTGGGGGAAATCCGCTAAAAGCATGAAGAAAAATGCAAAACTCGCTCCGTCGCAGACTCCGCTCAGACAGGTTGCTATTTTTCTTCATAACGCGGATTTCCCCCACCTAAGAGTTACTAAGCCCCCTCCAGATTCACCTGCAGAGAGATGCTGCTTCGCGCTGGCTATTGGCTGTGTAAGAGAAAATGGATGAGGTGGTGGGAGCGGAGGGGTCAAGTGAAAAGAATCAGTTGTTACTCTTGACAATCGAATGATTTTCTGCGTATATTGTAAAAAATAAAATATTAAATATTGGATAAGTAAAATTATGAAAATAAATGAGTAAAAGCTACAAAAATCAGCAGAAAGAGGTAAAATATCATGGATTTAAAGAATTATTCAACAGGGGTACAGCATATCGGGATTCCGACAAATGACATTGATAAAACTGTGGAGTTTTATCATAAACTTGGTTTTGAGACTGCATTTGAGACCGTAAATGAGGAAGCGAATGAGAAGGTTGTGTTTCTGAAACTGGGAACTCTGGTAGTGGAGACTTATGAGAATCATGCGGCGAAGATGGAGCATGGAGCGATCGATCATGTTGCACTTGATGTAAGAGATATTGAGGAGATTTTCCGGTATATTAATGAAGCTGGTTTAAACTCCACACAGGATACCATTCATTTCCTGCCATTCTGGGAAAATGGTGTGAAGTTTTTTACCATTGAGGGTCCGAACAAGGAGAAAGTGGAATTCAGTCAGTATCTGTAAAACAGAAAAAGTTACGGAATATACCTACATAATAAAATTCCGAACATAATAAAATGAAGCAGTAAAGCCGATACATTGACTGGAAACAGTGTGTCGGCTTTTTCACTGTCCGAAATAGACTGTAGCAGTAAAAACCGGGAAAAATAAAGAAATATTAAAGGGAAGAGAAAGATGAAATATTTAAAGAAGTGGTATATTAATCTGTCGATACAGAGAAAAATTCTGTATTGTACGTTAGGGGTAGCATTGGTTGTTCTGTTGGCTGCTAGTGTTTCGCAGTATATGTCTGCATCTTCAATTGTGACAGAACAGACAAGGAAGCAGTCTGCGGGAGTGGTGAACGAGTTGTCGGTGAATTTGGATCATTATTTTGATATGGTGAGGAATTCATTTGAGTATATTGCAAATAACAATACGGTTCAGGAGGAATTGGAGTCTGATGAACCATATAAATCGGATGGCACAGAGCTGTATTCCTATTATTCAAGATCAGGGCAGATCAGAAGGCTGCTTTTGCAGGGATATACAAGTATTTATATGAATGATATCCAGCTGTATGGTTATAACGGAGCAAATCATCTGCTGGCAAATAATCATGAGATTAATGAAAATACCGCTCAGACATCCTGTGAACTGGCGGAGCAGGCAAAAGGACGCTGTATTTATTATAATGCTTCTGAGGAAGGTCTGATGTATATGGCAAAGCAGATCAAAGATTCTCTGACTATGAAGCCAGTGGGAATATTGAGAGCATCTATTAAGCTGAGCTATCTGAAAAAAATGACGATCACAGCCAGAGATTCTTTGGCTGCACATATTTTTCTTCTGGACAATGACAAAAATGTTCTGATAGAGAGTGCAGAGAATGATGCGACAATCAGTGACAGAAGCTGGATAGAAAAAATATCAGGCAACACAGGAGAATTTCTGTTTACTGCAGATGGACAGGGTTATGACTGTGTATATCAGAGAAGTTCTGACACAGGACTTACAGTTGTAGGAATGATCCCTATGAGTTTCTTGCAGAAAACAGCCAGAGGATTACAGAAAACGACAATCATGCTTATTCTGGCAAGTTTGATGTTGTGTATTTTTCTTGCTAATATTCTGGCAAAGGGAATCGCCGGTCCGATCAAGCGTACAAGTAAAGCAATGCAGCAGTTTGCAGAGGGTGACTTTTCTGTCCGTCTTCCGGAAGGAAGAAGGGATGAGATTGGAGCCATGAATTCTGTTTTCAACCAGACGATAGAGAAAATAGAGCAGCTGATAAAACAGGTTGTGGAGATGGAAACAGTTAACAAAGATATTGAATTCCAGGCTTTACAGGCACAGATCAATCCGCATTTTCTTTATAATGTACTGGATACAATCAACTGGATGGCGCGAAAAAAAGGTGAGGATAATATTTGTCGTATGGTTACTTCTATCAGCAGTCTGATGCGTGCAAGTATCAGCAATAAAAGAAGTATGGTTTATATTCGTGAGGAAATAAAATATGTACAGGATTATCTTTACATACAGGAAACCAGATATGGAGATAAATTTACATCTTATATTGAAGTGGATGAGAGATTAAATGAATTAGAGATTCCGAAGATGACTATTCAGACACTGGTGGAAAATGCGGTAGTTCATGGTGTGGAAAATGCGACATGGGACTGTTTCCTTTATGTTTCAGGAGAAATTACAGATGGAATGGCAGTATTTACAGTAAAGGATGATGGAGTTGGAATGTCACAGGAGCAGTTGGAGAAACTGATGGGGACAGAGGAAGAGCCAGATCATGAAGCAGAGCGGACACATACTCATCTGGGAGTGTATGCGGTGAGAAAGAGACTGGATTATGTATATCAGAACAAGGCAAGGATGAGCATTACATCAGAACCGGGGAAGGGAACACAGGTAATACTGGAAATTCCGATGAACGGTAATGTGGGAGTTACTTACAGGAAATACGATGAAACTGTAAATGAAAATAACAAAAAAAGGGGAGACGAGAGATAATGGAATTGCAGGTAATGATATTAGATGATGAATATATTATTCTGGATGGTTTATGTTCGTTTCCATGGAGCGATTATGGATACCGTATATCTGCAACTGCAAGGAACGGATTGGAAGGGCTGGAGAAACTGGAGCAGGCGAAACCGGATCTGATTCTTACAGATGTGAAGATGCCGGGAATGGATGGACTGGATTTTGCAGAAAAAGCACATGAGATTTATCCCAATGCGGTTATAGTGATACTGACAGGATATGACAGTTTTGCCTACGCTCAGAAAGCAATCAGCATTGGTGTGGAAGAATATCTTCTCAAACCGGTGGACTATGATGAGTTAAAGGCAATGGCTGCCCGGATTGCAGGGGAAATTCATGCAAGGAAGGAAAAACAGCAGGAAATCCGGGATCTGAAGAAATATTTCAACAGGTCAGTTCCGCAGCTGAGATCCAAATTTGCGGGAAATCTTCTGTATGGAAGAATCCAGGGAAAAGGAGTTGTAAAAGAGCAGGCAGAATCTCTGAATCTGACAATAGAGAAATATATTGTGTGTGTAGGGCGAAAAGTTGTTGGAGAAAATAAAATCCATACAGGAGATAAATGGATAGAGGAATTTGCATGCATCAATATTTTTGAGGAAATTTTTAATGATTTTGGAATTCATGTTTTGAGCGATTATAATACAGCAACTGCAGAATATAATTTTATTCTTTTGTTTGAAAAGGAAGAAGAAAACGCAGTATGTATGGAAAAAGCATTGCAGGCATGCAGTAAGATACAGGTAGAAGTAGAACGGTATCTGAAAGCACATATGAATTTTGGATTGAGCGATGTAGAAGTGGACGAATATCAGGCAAATGCACAGTACCGTAAGGCACAGACAGCATGCAGGCAATGTGTTTATCTGGGTACGAATATCATACTCAGATACGAAGATCTGCAATATGAAAAACAGACAGACTTTGTGATTACTTCCGGTGAAAAAACACATTTTATGATGACTTTGTTTCAGGACAGTTTTGAGAAAGCGGAGGATGAACTTCATCAGATGTTTCGAAACGCACCGGAAGATGTATCTCCGGTGAAATTTGCAGCAATGGATTTACTTTTGGGATGTATGAAATTTCCATATATCTGTGCAGTTGACAGTGAAATTCATAATAAAAACTGGAATCTTTCTGTGCTTCAGGATGGAATAAAAAGAATCTGTCAGTGCGAGAACACAGAAGAGGTGTTGAATTGTCTGCTGAATCTGTTTGGAACGCTGATTAAACAGAATACAGAAGGAACTGATGAACGGAACCGGAAACTGGTTCAGAGTGTTCTTTCTTACATTGAGAAGAATTATTCAGGAGATTTATCTATGGATGATCTGACTGAGAAATTCCATGTAAGCAGAACCTATATCAGCCGCCTTCTTAAGAAATATGCCGGAAAGAGTTTTCTGGAATATCTGACAGATGTCCGGTTCCAACAGGTGGAGAAACTGATTGCAGATAATAAATATAAACAATATGAAATCGCAGAAATGGTAGGATACAAAGACTTTGGATATTACATAAAAGTATTCAAAAAGCGTTACGGTATTACACCCAATGAATTCAGGAAATATATATAAACAGCGAGGTTAACTGTATCAGGTAAGTCATTTAATCGAATCAGGCAAGTAGCGAGGCGGATGATTTTATCTACCTGACGATAGAACAGGAGATTTGTGCACAGTATAAAATTTGTGCACAAATCTCCTATTTTTACTTTTATTTCCAATTGTTTATAAAAGGCAAAAAGACTAAAATAAAATCATCAAGAACGAGGAAACACAAATTAAAAGGAGGAAACAAGTAAATGAGGAAAATGAAAAAAGTGTTATCACTTGCCATGACGGCAGCTATGACAGCCAGTCTTCTGACAGGCATGGGAGCAGTTACAGCTTCTGCGAAGAAATCGGACGATGGAAAAAGAACGAAGATTACTGCTTTATTAAAAGGTACAGAGTCTACAGAACAGTATAAGACATTTGATTATCTTCTTAAAAATTTCTGTGATGAAAAAGGTCTGGATTATGAAATTGAACTTGTAAACGATATGCAGGATTATTTTACAAAACTCCAGATGTATATTAACAGTGATACACTTCCGGATATTTTTGGATGCCCGAACGGAACACTTTCTAAAGCATGCAAAGATATTGATGCACTGGTTAATGTGGGAGATGAACTTGAAAGAAACGGATATGATGAGAAATTAAATGGTGCGATCAGAGATTTCCTTACAGATGCAGACGACGGAAATATGTATCTCTTCCCACAGGGATTGTACTGTGAGTATTTTATGTACAGAAAAGATATCTTTGAAAAAGCAGGAATCAAAGATGCTCCGACAACATGGGAAGAATTTGAAGAAGATTGCCAGAAAATTGCAGATCAGGGCGAGATTCCGGTTATTGTGGGAGGTTCTGATGCATGGCAGCTGATGAGATATCTTTCTTTCTCACCATGGAGAGTAACTGGTCCTGAATTTATTGAGGGTTATCAGGCTGGAACAGATTCTTTCAGTGACAATGAGTCTGCGAAATATGCAGTAAATCTTCTTTCTGATCTTGGAACAAAAGGTTATTTTGAACCAGGATTTGCAAGTGTAGATTTTACCTCTGCATGTAACTTATTCTTTGGTGGTTCCGGTGCAATCTTCTATACAGGCTCCGGACAGATCAGCCTTGCAGAAGAAATGTATGACAATGGTGAACTTGGATTCTTCCCTGTGCCGGATACAGAAGGAATGGACAATATGTCTACTAACGTACCAGTTCATGCAGGTTTTGCGGAAGGATTTAATAAGGCAACATATGATGATACAATGCAGGAATTCTTCGATTATATGTGCGAAAACTTTACAGATGCATGCTACAATCAGGCACAGGTTTTCTCACCGTTTAATGAAGAACTTCCGGAAGGACTGCCACAGCTTTACTATGATACACAGCCAATGTTTGAAGATGCAGAAACAGCATGGACTTCCTGGGATGATAAACTGGATTCAGATGTAATGACTAAAATTGTTGATGAACAGCAGCAGCTTGCTCAGGGAATCATAAAACCGGATGAATTTATTAAGACCTGTGATTCTCTGGTAAAGAAATAAAAAAATTTAAGCAGTAGTCTGGAGACTGGCAAAATTTTTGTCAGTCTCTTTGAAAGAAAAGACATAAAACAATTTGATTTTCGGAAAGGAGGGAGCCTCGTGCAGAAAGCATTTGGAAAAAAATCAGTAATTTTCTTATTTATTTTTCCGGCATTTCTTATCTATACGGCATTTGTAATCGTGTCCATTGTATGGGCCGGATATTACAGCTTCTTTGACTGGAGCGGTGTTGGTGAAAAGGTATTTGTAGGCTTCAAAAATTACATTGAACTTCTTACACAGGATGATGTTTTCAGATCTACTGTATGGCATACACTGATTTATACAGTGATCAATGTTGCAATTCAGGTATTTGGAGGTTTATTATTTGCGATTCTCCTCAGTCGTATTAAAAAGGAAGAGTTGCTTTACAGACTCTGTATTATATTCCGGTAGTTATCTCTTCTGTAGCGATTTGCCAGATTTTTACAAAGTTATTATCAGTAACTCAACCGGTATTGTGAATCAGGTATTATCATTCATCGATCCATCTCTGAAACTGATGGAGTGGATTTCCAATCCTCAGATTTCACTGTATGTAACAGCTTTTGTAGAAGCATATAAATACCTGGGACTGTATATGGTTATCTTTTATGCAGCACTGATCGGTGTTCCGGATGAACTGGGAGAAGCAGCACTGATCGATGGAGCATCAACATGGCAGGAATATCTTTATGTAAGAATTCCTTATATTAAACCGGTTATCATTGCAAACTGTCTGCTGGTACTGAATGGTTCCCTGAGATCTTTCGAGTTCTCTTATCTGTTAACACATGGAGGACCGGGAAATGCTTCTGAACTTATGACAACTTATATGTATAAACAGGCGTTCAGCAGTATGAAATATGGTTACGGAAGTTCTGTAGCGATCATGATCGTAATCATCTGTATGGTAGTTGGAATGTTATTCCGTAAATTTACAGGAGGAGGGGATGACGAATGAAAAAGAAAAAAACAACCATTCCGAGCATCATTAAATGGGTTATCGCATTAATCCTTGTTGTGATGCAGGTTTATCCTTTCTTCTATGTATTTACTTCAAGCTTTAAGTCACTGGATGATTTCAGACAGTTACCGGCATATGCACTCCCGTCAAAATGGGTGCTGACAAACTTTATCAATGTTTTTACAAAAAGCCATATGCTGACTTATTTTAAAAACAGTATCATTGTTTTGATCGGTGTACTGATTCCTCTGCTTTTATTGCACTGATGGCTGGATTTGCATTAAGCAAAATCAAATTCAAAGGCAGAAAATTTGTCCTTAATTATTTCCTTCTTGGATTGATGCTTCCTATGCAGGTTGCACTGATTCCATTGTTTACATTTTTAATAGATGGGACTGATCAATACATACCCGGCAATTATTTTGCCTACAGATTGCTTTTTCACTGTCTATTCCATTCAGCTGTTTATTCATTCAGCAAATTCTCCCTGAACGAAATTGCTGGAAGCTAGCGATCATTGATGGATGTCACGATGGATGTTCTTAAGATGTGGTTCCGATGTCACTGAACTCTATATTACAG
>ENA-OQJR01000201-OQJR01000201.1-human-gut-metagenome-genome-assembly--contig:-NODE-201-length-18954-cov-2.096404_pt1 | contig 18954 bp, 19 predicted proteins | sample MGYA00242614_ERZ504781 | MGnify/ENA primary metagenome ERZ504781 (study PRJEB26092, sample SAMD00036365) | human gut metagenome | host: Homo sapiens | study: EMG produced TPA metagenomics assembly of...
ATGGCCAACACGCTGTACGTCATCCGAAGCCAACCCGCGTGCCTCCCGCACCGTGCCGTTCGCAGCCAAGGCTACCGGCGTGGCCCTGGCCAAGGCGGCCGCCCGCATCATGGCGGGGGAGACCATCGCCGATCAGCGGGCCAACGGCCTGCTGCTGCCCAAGGGTGACGGCGGTGACATCCACCGTGGCCAGCAGGTCGCCATCAAGGAGTCCGTGCTGCCGTTCAAGCGCTTCCGCACGCCCGTCGGCAAGACCGTCGACGTGCTGCTCGGACCGGAAATGCGTTCCACCGGCGAGGTCATGGGCTTCGACCGTGACTTCCCGCACGCCTTCGCCAAGAGCCAGCTCGCCGCATACGACGGCGGACTGCCTACCAGCGGCAACGTCTTCATCTCCGTCAACGACACCGACAAGCGGCAGCTGCCGCTGATGGCCGTCCGTCTGGTCGAGCTCGGATTTTCCATCTGGGCCACGGAGGGCACCGCGTCCGTGCTGCGCCGTTACGGCATCGACTCGAAGATCGTCGACAAGATCAGCACCCGCGTCGACTCTGACCCGGATGCGGCCGTCAAGGTCGAGCACGCCGTCGGTGGCATCGGAAAGAACGTGGTCGAGCTTATCGAAGAAGGCAAGATCGACATGATCCTCAACACGCCGAATTCCCGGGGATCGCGTTCCGACGGATATTCCATCCGCGCTGCGGCCATCGCGGCCGACCTGCCCCAGTTCACCACCATGACCGAGTTCTCCGCCGTGCTGATGGCCATCGAAGCCGTCAAGCACAACGATTACCAGATCATGAGCATCCAGGAGCACGCCAAGCAGCTGTTCGAGTTGGAGAGCCAGGAATAAGTTAGGCCAGGAGCAATCATGACACACGCCAGCAGTGAGGAAGAAATCAAGGCCATGCGGTCGGATTTCGGACTGCGCCTCAGCAGTTCGATGGCCCAGTACGGCCCCTTGTGCGTCGGCATCGACCCGCACAGGAAAAACCTCACTGACTGGGGGTATAACGTCGACGCGGAAGGCGCGGAGCTGTTCTCCATGCGCATGCTTCAGGCCATGCGAGATCGCGCCGCCGCTGTCAAATTCCAGGAGCCCATGTTCGAGCGCTACGGGTCCAAGGGATTCGCGGCGCTCGAACGAGTGCTCTACGCCGCTCGTCAAATGGGCATCATCACCATCGTGGACTGCCTCCATGGAGGCCTGTCCACCACCATCTCCGCCATCGCGGACGCATACTTCAAGCCGGGCGCCCCTCTGCTGGCCGACGCCATCACCCTGCTGCCGTACTATGGCGCACGCTCACTGCGGGGCCTCACCAATGAGGCCCTCAACAACGGTCGCGGCGTCTTCATCGCCTCCCTGACCTCCAATCAGGAAGGCGCCAGCATGCAGACGGCCATCCGCCAGAGCGGCGACTTCAAGGGCAAAACCGTGGCGTTCGGCATCGCCAGCACTGCCCAGAAGTTCAATGACGACATCGACGGTATGGGCTCGGTCGGGCTCATCATCGGCGCCACCATAGGCCAGTGGATCGCCGACAGCGGTGTCGACCGGCGAAATTCACCGGTCCCATCCTTTCCCCGGGCTACGGCTGGCAGGGCGCCGAGGCCAAGGACCTCAAAACCGTCTTCAAAGGCACCAAGGGCAACGTTCTGGTGACCGTATCCCGTTTCATCGCCGCCCATGGGCCCGATATTTCCGCGCTTGCCCAAGCCACCGAGGCCATCGCCATCGACGTCCGGCAGGCGCTCTACGAAGCCATGAAAGAAGGCGAGGACAAGGAGAAAGACGGTATGGGAACCATTACCGCATCACTGCAGCAGACCCCGGCCGAGCCGGCGGCCACTCCCGACGATGATGGCACACCTCGCAAGCGCCTCGTCGTCCTCACCGGCCCCGCCGGTGTGGGCAAGGGAACCGTCGAGAACATCCTGCGCAAGAACCATCCCGGCGTCTGGGTCTCCGTGTCCGCCACCACCCGCAAGCCGCGGCCCGGCGAGGTCAATGGTGTCAACTACTGGTTCCTCGACGACCAGCAGTTCACCGACAAGGAAGAGGCCGGCGATTTTCTCGAAACCGCCACGGTCCACGGCCTGGCCCGCTACGGCACGCCCCTCAAGCCCGTTCAGGAACACCTCGCCGAAGGCGTCCCCACCATTCTTGAGATCGACCTGCAAGGTGCCCGACGCGTCAAGCAGCGTGCCAAGGAGCTCGGTCTCGAAGTCGTCTATGTGTTCATCGCCCCGCCCAGCTTCGACGAGCTCGTTCGCCGGCTCAAGGGACGCGGCACCGAAACTCCCGAGGAAGTCGCCAAGCGTCTGGAAACCGCTCATGTCGAACTCTCCGCCGAAAACGAATTCGACGTCACCATCGTCAATGATGATGTCGATAAGGCGGCGGAGGACCTGTGGCGGGTCATCGCCTCCGAATACGGCATCACGGAGTGACCGCCGAGCGGCACATCTGACTGCCGGACCGTTGCCGTTGGTTGTTGCCGCTGTTTTATGCGCCCCTTATCCAGCCAGAGTCCCATCCGCATGCCCTGCGATGGGACTTTTTCGGTATACGCATCATCTTCCATCCGTCCACAGTCCCATTTATGTCGTCTGATGTGGGACCATGGCCGGGTGAGGGATATGGGAATGGCGGACTTGTCGAAGTGCCGTGGTCGTGGACTGGCAGCCAGGCGTCTAGCGGGTGCGCAGACGGTAGGCTTTCCAGATATCGCTGAGTTTTTCGCCGTTCGACGTACGCTTCCACACATCCAATCCGGCGCTGCGACCGCCTGCCGCGCGTGCCGCGGCCGTGGGCGACGCATATTCCGAGCCGTCCTCAAGACGGAAGCGTCCCTCTTGGGTCACGGTCACCAGCCAACGTTCGCCCTTGCGCGGTCGCTCCCATACCAAGGTCTCGCCGGGAATCAGCAGACCGGCGGCGACGACCTGCTTGATGGTGACACGCTGTGAACCGCGCGTCTGCCGGGAGCCTGCATCGCCGGAAAGCTGCTCCGGGGGTTTGCTCGTCAGATCGGCATGGCTCTCGTCATAACGGATGTCCCAGTATTCGGCAAGCAGGCGAATCGTTTCCTTCTGCCGGTATTCCAGCATCGCCGGCGTGCATTCGTTGAAGTCGGCAATCTGCTTGGTCAGCGGGAAACGGCAGGAGTCGGCACGCAGCAGCACGCGGTCGCGACGGCGCCCGTACTCCGTGAGCCGGTCGATCTGCCCCTCCTTGCCTTGCATCAGCACCATATTACCCAGACGATACATCCAATAGTCATGCAGGTCCGCCGTCCAGGAAGAGAACGACGCCGCCGACGCGATATCCAGAGGCATGATCGGTACGACCGCCAGCGCACGCGGGCGCGGAATGCGAGCCCCGGCACGCTGCTCGTTGGCCCGAACCAACAGCAGACGCACCAGATCAGGGTCTCCCTGCAACTCGCCATGCAGCCTGATCAGGGCACCTGCCCGGTCGGCGGCGCTGACGGACAGTCCGCGTACCAAGCGAACAGGGAATCCCTTATCCAGATCGCGGATCGCAGCTGCGGTGTGCCCACGACGGTCAATGGCACTCCGACGATTCAGCATATCGACACCGGCCACCTGTTCCAAAGCGCACAGAATCTCGCCCAAGCGCTGTCGGTCATGCGACCCCAACGGGGGGTCGGCCGTCCTGCCGCAGTCCCGTGCCGAATGCGAACCACGTTGGGCGAAGAACGAGACCTCGGGGTCGCCGAGGTTCCTGAACGAATGCGTCAGCGCCCACATCGCCACGGCTTTCCACTCATGATGCCGATAGTCGTTCAGCGCCTCCAGCCTGCCTCGAACATCATCCGGCAGCACGGTATCCGACGGGCGCTCAAGAATGCGCCACGCCATGGCATACGGGGCGAGAACACCGTCGATGAACGCCTCAATGGAATGACCGGCGAGATACTGGTTCAGCACGTCGGAAAGGAAGTCCTCGATCAGTTTGCCCGTCGCGGGCTTGTGCGTGAGGATGAGATGCAGGTACCGGAAGAACTCCTCCACGCGGGTGGTGTCATCGCCCAGCGGATCCATGATGTCATCCCAACGGGAGGCGTACGCGTCCACCGCGGCGGCGGGCAGTCCTGACATCGCCCGGGCCTTGAACACATCCGATGGCGTCAGGGGGAGGCCGCGCATGTTCATGACGTCGAAAATACGATGCGCTCCATCAAGGTCATCGGTGGTGACGATGACCAAGGTCACCGAATTGACCAGATAGGATGCGAACCGGTGGCGTTCCTCCTCGTCAAGCTGTGCCAATGCATCGTATGCCTGCTTTGTGTTGGCGATGATGTTGCGCTGCGCGTTCGAGGAGCAGTCCTCATCGTTCATGTCGAACAGCGCCTCCAGATTGCCTTCCTGAACGTATTCGCGGAAAAATGCGGCGTCGCGTTCACGGAGCGTCAGCCGGGGCTGCGAGGTGATGCCGCGCAGCTTGTCTCCGGGCTCGACGATCAGAGCGTCCAGCAGACGCATCCATTCCTCGTCATGTTCGAGGTCGCGCAGCGCGGCGATGATGATTGACAGCGAGACCAGACGCTGCTGGCCGTCGATGACCGAGAAGCTGGTGTCGCTTCCCGCACGAGAATCAGAGAACCGAGGAAATACGGCGTCTCCGGTGATTTGCATGCCTCCTCAAGGTCGCTGATGAGCTGCAGGATGTTCTCCGGTTTCCAGATATAGGCGCGCTGGAAGGATGGGATGGACAACTGATAGTCCGGAGTGAACACCTTGCCCAGTGGTTTTTCAGTCGCGTTGATTGCCATGACGCCCCCTCATCGGTAGCTGCTGAGCATCAGCGTACCAGCGGGTCGGTATGGATGCGCTGGCGGCGACTTGCGTGACGGCGCCGTTACAGGTCCGCTCGTTCGACAAGCCGTGCCATCTGCACGCGCCCCATGTCGAGTTTGTCCGCGGCACTGGAGAGATGCGCTTTCGCGGTGCGTTCCGATATGAACATGCGTCCTGCGATCTCGGCGTTGGTGCAGCCTTCGGCGGCGAGCAGCACGGCTTCGCGCTCCCGGGAGGGCAGCGTGTCCAGCAGGGCCCGAGCCTCGTCACGCCTGGACTGGGGCCGCTGCATGCTCAGATCATTGATGAGCTGTCTCTGGCTGGCCGGATTGAACTGCGGGGTCCCCTCGCATATGCCGACTATGCGGCGGATGATGTCCTCCGGCGCGTCGGTCTTGGATACGAATCCCTCGGCGCCGGCCTCCACGGAGCGTTCCACCGTGTTGGACGGGTTCAAGGATGTGAGGATCAGCACGTGAGGAGGATTGCGAAGCGCGCGAAGACGACGGGTGGTCTCGATGCCGTCGATGCCGGGCATCGCCATATCCATGAGAACGACGTCCGGGTGCTCGCTGTTGGCGTTTCGCACGGCGGTGGCTCCGTCGGTTGATGTGGAGACGACAGAGACACGCCCCTGCGAGTAATCGCGGAGAATCATACTCATCGCCTGGCACACCAGCGGATCGTCGTCTATGACGCTCACGGTGATGACGTGCTGTTCGGAATCGTTCACGGCTTCATTCTATCGGCTTGACGGGCGATCCACGGCATTGCCACGTCGAGATGGAAGACATGGTGATCGTCGTGCCCGTATCGGCATGTCCCGCCGGCCGTCTGCACCCGTGCCGTCAGGCCGGCAAGTCCGTTGCCGTCCGTTGCGGATGGGATCTCGCGCTCGTTCGGGGCGGAGAGACCGCGCTTCATGGGATTGCTGATGTGGATATGGATGCCGTTGTCGGGGTTCATCGTGACTTCCACGGACACCGGCTCACCCTCGGCGTGTCTGCGGGCATTGGTCAGCCCCTCTTCGGATGGCTCGGTATGCGATTTTCCCTGTGCCCTCATCGAGGTCGGAGAGCTGCTGGATGTCTATCCAGGTGTTGATGCGCATGCCGGCGGAGCGCGCATCGTTGATCAGGGCGTCCAATGACGGGCGTGTCATTGACGTTTGCGGGGCGGGAGCGAGCTGCTGACGTGCCTGTTGGGGGTGACGGAGCATGCCGATGATGGAATGCGCCTCATCCAAGGCTCCTGCGGATTGCCGTCGAATCTCCTCGGATTTCTCCTCGATAAGCGAAGCCTGATTCCGCAATTCGGGGGTCAGCATCTGCCCCGTCTCATGTGGGTTCGTCGCATCGGCAAGCTGGATGAACGCCCGTGCCTCGCCCTGCAGGGCACTGGCGTTCAAGGCGATGAGGGACAAGGAATGAGCGAGCGTGTCGTGGGCTTCGGCTGCGATGGCGTCGGCCAGCTGCTGATCGGTGAGATTGCGATGCAGGCTCACCGCATAATCGCTGATGGCCTGGGTCTTGGTAGCGGCCTCGTCCAATTGCACTCGTGACCGGATATACAGTCCCGCCAGAATGGCGATGAGGATGGCTATCAGCTCCACCACAACGGCTGTGGCTATGATGGTCGGCCTCCCCTCAAGCATCGCGGCATGGCCCGAGGCGACATCCGAATCCGGCTTGATGAAGATGGCCGATTGCCACATCGAGGAGTTGAACGGGCGCAACGTGTCGCGCATCTGCCCCCAGACCCCGACCAGCGTCGCCGCGACGATGGCGCGGATGATGCGCTGCCTGCCGCGGCGTCTTGCGATCAGCGATGTGAGCGCCATCAGCATCAGCATCGGATCATAGGGAAAGATCAATATGACGGCGCAGCAGATCCAGAACACCGGTTCCGGGTGCTTGTCGCGTGCAAGCAGCAGGAACGGGAACGCGAAGGCCAGTAGGGAACTCGCGATGAACCAGACGTACATGGCGTTGACCGGATTATTGATGTACCGGGTGGCTGCGAATGAAGTCTGCACCAGGCACATGAACGCGGAAACGGTGATCATCACTGCGGTGCACCATACGCGCGTGCGCACGGCGACGGTGTCCTCGTCGGACGTCGTCGCCGGGAGCGGTCCTCCCGCGCGGGGGTGGGGCGAGAAATCATTCATGGCATCCACTCTACGGGGTCAGGTCTTTCCGCGCCATCGAACGCGGGTTCATTCTTATCTGCCCGAAAGGGCAATCGGAAATGAACGTTCGTCCACTGATGCAAACGTGCGAACTCCGATAGCGTGGATGGTGCATAACTCACCGAGATCAAGAAGGAGAATGCTATGTCGCACGGTATCAAGGGGGAGACGTCCGCACAGGGTACCCCCAAAGGAACCACGATCTGCGGTATCGTAGGCGTCGTCTTTGGCGCTTTGGGGCTGGTCCTCAGCTTTATCCCGATCGTGAACAATATAGCGGCCATCCTAGGCGCCATCGGCGTGGTGCTGGCGATCATCGCCATGGTGGGGACGTTCCGCGGCAAGAAGGCGGGCAAGATACTTTCCATCGTCGCGGCGGTGCTGTCGGTGCTCGCCATCGTCATCACTCTGGCCATGCAGTCCGCAGCCAGCAAGGCCATTGATGAGGCCATTAACGGTTCCGGCACGTCACAGAGCAAGTCGTCCGACGCGAAAAAGAGCGGCGACGATTCCTCCAACGACGGTTCCGCGAACAACGATCCGACGAACAATGACTCCACCGATACGACCAAGGCATCGGGGGAGCAGGACCAGGAGGGTGATCTCAAGAACCTCCATGTCACGATCGTCTCCGCGGCGAAATCGGGCAACGACTATGAAGACAAGCCTACGGTGATGGTCACGTACGAATGGAAGAACAATTCAGGCAAGAACAACTCCTTCGCCGCGCTGGCGCATCCCCAGGTGTTCCAGAACGGACAGGCCCTGGACACCGCCGTCTATCTTGACCAGCCGACCGGATATGACATGAATTCATATACGGCGGAGATCCAGCCCGGAGCGACAGGAAAGGTGACCCTGGGATACGTGTTGAAGGACGAGTCGACCATCACCGTCGACGTGACCGACCTGTTCTCCATCGATGACTCCCGGAAAGTCGTGCACACGTTCGACCTGAAATAGACGAATAGGCAGGCGTTGCTGGTGTGATGCTCAAGGCTGAACATTAATGATTTGTTCAGCCTTCTCCGTTACGATGAAGCGTACGCAAACAAAGGAGCCAGCATGACATTTGGACAGCAGCCAGGCAACGGCGATCCCTATTACGGCGGCAATCAGCAGCAGCCCGCATATGGGCAGCAGCAATACGGACAATCACAGTATTCATACGCGCCCAACGGCACTGCGGCGATCAACGCCCAGACCATCTACAGCCGTGAGCAGGTGCAGGCGGCCCAACGGGCATCCGTCACCAGGGCATACGGCGAGATGACGCTCGGCCTTATCATCACGGCCGTCGTCGCGGTCGTCGCGCAGATGACCGGCGCATACGTCTCCTTCATCGAGTCAACCGGCCTGATCGGCTTCTTCGGATTCGCGATCGTACAGGTTGTGCTGGCCGTGGCGCTGGGCGCCCGCATCATGAAGATCAAGGCATCGACCGCCCGTGTCATGTTCTACGTGTACGCGGCGCTGATGGGATTCACTCTCAGCTCCATCTTCCTGGTGTACAGCATCTCCGACATCGGCGTGGCCCTGGTCCTGTGCGCGGCGTTCTTCTTCGTGCTCACCATGTTCTCGTTGACCACGAAATTCGACATGCTCAAGGCCGGCCCCATCCTCATGGTGGGCCTGGTGGTGCTGATCATCTCCCAGATCGTGCTCATGTTCGTTCCGGGCAGCACGACCGGGATGCGTATCATCTGCGCCTTCGGCCTGATACTGTTCGCCGGCATGACCCTGTACGACGCTCAGCAGACCCGTGCGCTGTTCAGCGCCTATGAGGCTCAGGGGCCGGAGATGATCAAGAAGATCTCCATCATCTGCGCGCTGAACCTGTATCTCGACTTCGTGAACATGTTCCTGTACATCCTTCAACTGTTCGGCAGCCGAGACTGATATCACTGGAACGGTACCGTCATAGCCGATTCCGCCAATACGGATATTGTCACGACGGCAGATGCGATGGCCCATCCCGCAGCCGCGGGATGGGCCATCATCGTTCAGATGCCCATCGCGCGAATCAGCGAGACCATTCCATCATCGTTCGGGACCGGTCACGGCGATACGCTAGCGTGAATGCTCATGAAGCAGCAGGAAATGGCCGGTATGGCATGTCTTGTATTGACCTCGCTGATTTGGGGATTCGCGTTCGTCTCCCAGGTGCAGGGCATGGCATCGATGTCGCCGTTGTTCTTCAACGCCACGCGGTTCACCTTGGGGGCGATTTCGCTGATCCCGTTGCTGCTGTGGAAGCGTTTGCGACGATGCCGGGAATCGGGGAAGACGGTTGGCGCGGGGAACCGTGAGGCCGGCGATGACGAACATGACATGATCGTCGGCAGCGCACTGTCGAACCCGCTCATCGTCGGAATGATATGCGGTGTGTTTCTGTTCGCGGCGAGCACGCTGCAGCAGTACGGCATCATGTTCGGCTGTTCGGCCGGCCGCGCCGGATTCATCACCGCGCTCTACATCGTCATGGTGCCGTTGCTGGCGTATCTCGTCCTTCGCCGCGCAGTGCGCATGATGACTTGGATGGCGGTGGGCGTGGCCGTGGCCGGATTCTACCTGCTGTGCATCACGGACGGCTTCGGTCCCTGACGCTGGCCGACTGCCTGCTGCTGTTCACCGCGGTCCTGTTCGCCGCTCATATCCTGTCGATTGATACGCTGGGAGCGTGCGTCGACGCGCTGACACTGTCATTCATCCAATTCGTGACGACCGCGGCACTCAGCTGGGCCGGCACGCTGATCGAAGGCTCCATGGACTGGAACGGGGCAGGGCAGGCGTGGATCGCCGTGCTGTATGCGGGAATCGGGTCAGTCGGCGTCGCCTACACGTTGCAGGCTGTAGGCCAACAGTGGGTGCCGCCGACCCGCGCATCGCTCATCATGTCGCTGGAATCGGTGTTCTCGGTCATCGGCGGCGCATTGCTGTTGGGCGAGACGATGACGGTACGCGGATACCTCGGCTGTGCGCTGATCTTCGCGGGTATCGTGCTCGCGCAGACGCCCGGTGTCGGCCGCAGACGATTGGCGGTGAACAAGACCGGAAAACGGGATCAGTGAACGCGATCGGGGAATGCGACCGGAAAACAAGAAAGACAGAATCCCGCTGATCGGCCGTCAGACGGATCCGTTCCCGTCAGCGAGGGCGGAGGATGCGTGACGGGGGCCGATTCGACCAGCTTAGTCGGCTTTCGGTGTCTCCTCGACCTGCGGCGCGCCGTTGATGTCGCGGTGGATGTTCTGCATCTGGGTCTCGATGTTCTGCAGGCTCCGCGCGCAATCAAGCAGCGTCTGCGAGTGCTCGGCGAGCTTTGCATCCGGCAGATCGGTCTTGTAGCGCAGGGCGTGCTCCAGACTCGCCCAGTAATCCATCGCGATGGTGCGGAACTGGACCTCCACCGGGGTGTAGTGGGCGCCGGATGAGAGGAACACGGGCACCGCATAGATGACGTGCAGCGACCGATAGCCGTTCTGTTTGGGGTTCTTGATGTAGTCCTTGACCCGCAGCACGGAGATGTCGTTCTGCGCGGACAGATAATTCGCCACGGAATACACGTCGTCGCGGTAGTTGCAGATCACGCGTACGCCCGCCACGTCGAACAGGTTGTCCTTGATCGACGACACGGTCACCGGCAGCGTCTTGCGCTTGAGCTTGCCGAGGATCGAGTTCACCGACTTGAGACGGCGTTCCATGTGATGGATGGGATCATGCGAGAACCGCACCTGGAACTCCGAATCAAGGATCTCCAGTTTGGTGCTTATCTCATACATCGCGCCTTCGTAGACTTGCATGAGATTCACGAATTCGGTGAGTTCTTCCGGTGAAAAAGACCCCGGTCCATGCCCACGGCATCGAGTCGGGTTTTCAGGTCATTCGTGTTGATGCGGCTTTGTCGGTCAAGTATCACGGTTCACTATCATAGCCGAACTCTTGCGGAGGAACTGAAAAATCGCAGCACGCTGGTGCTGGCTTGGGCAATCGTTACGATGGTTGACTATGAACGAAGACATGATGACCGAGTCGGAGCGCACCTCCACATTGACGGACCCGACCCTTGGCGCCACAACGGGGCGCGGCAAGGGCGTATTTTACGTGCACACGCTGGGATGCCAGATGAACGTGCATGATTCCGAGCGAATCGCCGGTGTGCTCGAAGATGACGGATACATCCCGGCGACCGAGGAACAGGCGGCGGACAAGGATGTCGACCTGATCATCATGAACACGTGCGCGGTGCGGGAGAACGCCGCGGAACGCATGTACGGCACCATCGGCCTGTGGGCGGACCTCAAGCGCACGCATCCGAACATGCAGATCGCGATCGGCGGATGCATGGCCCAGCTTGACCGCAAGAGGATCGCACAGAAGGCGCCGTGGGTGGATGCGGTGTTCGGCACGAAGAACATCGGCTCGCTGCCGCGCCTGCTGGATCAGGCCCGCATGGCGGGGACCTGCCAGGTCGAAGTGGCCGACAAGCTGGACTATTTCCCCAGTCAGCTGCCGGTCGCCCGTGCTTCGAAGGTGTCGAGCTGGGTATCCATCTCGATCGGCTGCAACAACACGTGCACGTTCTGCATCGTGCCCACCACGCGTGGCAAGGAGCATGACCGCCGTCCCGGCGACATCCTTGCGGAGATTCGCCGATGCGTGGATGAAGGCGCCAAGGAGGTCACGCTGCTACGGCCAGAACGTCAACTCGTTCGGTTACGGCATCGGCGACCGGTATGCGTTCTCCAAGCTGCTGCGGGCCTGCGGAGACATCGAGGGATTGGAGCGTGTGCGTTTCACGTCGCCTCATCCGGCGGCGTTCACCGACGACGTGATCGCGGCGATGGCCGAAGACGCCGAACGTCATGCACCAGCTGCTACATGCCGTTGCAATCGGGCTCCGACAAGATCCTGCGTGCGATGCGTCGCTCCTACCGTTCCGCCAAGTTCCTGGATATCCTGCGCAAGGTGCGCGAGGCGATGCCGGACGCGCAGATCAGCACCGATATCATCGTCGGATTCCCTGGCGAGACGGACGAGGATTTCGAGGCGACGATGGATGTGGTGCGTCAGGCGAGGTTCCAGTCGGCGTTCACATTCGAATACTCGCCGCGTCCCGGAACCCCCGCGGCCGAAATGGAGCAGGTCCCGCATGAGGTCGTGCAGGAACGGTTCGACCGGCTGGTGAAGCTTCAGGAGCAGATCACGGAAGAGGAGCTCGCCAAGTTCGAGGGCCGTGACGTCGAAGTGATGATTACCGGGGCCCAAGGCAAGAAGGATTCCGCGACACATCGCGTCACCGGTCGTGAACGGACCGGCGTGCTGGTGCATGTCGGCGTGCCGGAAGGCGAGCCGATGCCGCAGATCGGTGATTTCGTGACCGCGACCGTCACCCATGCCGGTCGCCACAACCTCATCGCCGACCCGGATGTCAACGCCGGCCAGACGTATGCGGTCCGCCGGTGAGCGGGACAGACACCGCGATATAAGCGAGACGACATCATGAGTGAGACCGTGAACGAGACCATGAACGATGTGACCATGACCGATAAATTGACGAATAATGACATGGCGTCGAACGTGACCGGCCCGGCCTCGTCAGGCTCCGAAGGCCGGTCAGCAAACCCGTCCGTGGCGATGCCGAGGGTCGTCAGCATCGTCGGGCCGACCGCGTCCGGCAAGACCGGCCTCGGCATCGCCGTCGCCCGGGCGCTGGCGGAACGGGGGGAGCGGGCCGAGATAGTGAACGCGGACGCCTACCAGATGTACCGCGGCATGGACATCGGCACGGCCAAACCGACCGCGGACGAGCAGGCGGCGGTTCCGCATCATCTGCTCGACATCATCGATCCGGACGAGGCCATGTCGGTCGCCAGATTCCAGCAGGTAGCGCGAGCCACCATCCATGACCTGCAATCACGCGGAATCCGCCCCATTCTCGTCGGCGGGTCCGGCCTGTATGCGCGGGCCGCCATCGACGACATCTCGTTCCCCGGCACCGATCCTGATGTGCGCAGGCGACTGGAGGAACGTGAGCGCAGCGAGGGGCCGGAGCGCTGTTCGACGAGTTGCGGGCGAAGGACCCTCAGGCCGCGTCGCGCATGGACCCCCACAACCCGCGTCGTACCATCCGCGCGTTGGAGGTCATCGAAGTGACCGGGCGTCCGTATTCCGCCAGTCTGCCCCGCTACCGGTACGTCATCGCCTCAGTGCAGATCGGGCTGGACCTGCCCCGCGAGGAGCTGGACCAGCGCATCGACATCCGCACCAAGCAGATGCTGGAGGGTGGTTTCATCGAAGAGGTGGAGCGGATCCGCCCCCATCTGGGAGCGACCGCCGGGCGGGCGCTGGGCTAGTCAGCAAGTCATCGATACCTGACGGCTGTGCGATCTGGATGACACGTTCCGAGACATCGCGCAGAAGACCAAACGGCTCGCCCGCAAGCAGATGGGATGGTTCGGGCGTGACCCGCGCATCCATTGGCTCCATGCGCTCAATCCGCGACTGGTGGATAACGCGATGGCCGTTATCGACCATGCCGACGCGGGCGATTACGACCCGATCGATGCGCAGGCGGACGAGTATACGCAACATCATCTGGGCGACCTGCAGTAATGGCAGAGCGGCCCGTGGCGACCGGTACCCCGTGGTGACCGGCAACAGAGTCGCCGCGGCTTCGGTCAGTGGGCGGGCCCCTGCTCCCAGCCGGCGATCAGGAAGACCCGCGTGGGGTTCGCGGGGCGCACGATGTCGGCGAACATCTGGCTGAAGGCGTTGATGTCACCTCGATATGCGGCGTGTTTCGCCTGCTTGTATGACTCGCGCGTCACGCCTCCCCAGTCGAGATCCCACCCGGCGTCATGCGCGAGACGGGACGCGAAGATGCGAAGCGTCATGGCGTTGCCTCCCTTGAACGGGTGCAGGTAGCCCAGTTTCGCGTAGACGTGGGCGAGCTCCCGGACGAACACGCCCCGGTCGAGGTTGTCCAGGTTGCGTTTGTCGGCAAGCTCGGTCGAGATGTTCAAGGCGCCGGTCTCGATCAATTGCGCGGGAAAGAACGCCTCGGGGTTCTTGGCCTGATGCCGCTTGTCGGTGACCTCGCGGGTGACGTTCGAGGTGCGCAGCTGTCCGGCGTCGGAGAACACGCCGTCGAACAGTCCCCGGTGGATGGCGATGAGCTCGGCAATGTCGCCGCTCGGATTCCAACGGCGTTCAGCCAACAGCACCGTTCGGGCGAACACGCTGCTGGCGTGGTCGGTGGCATGATCGTCAAGGCTCCCGTCGGCGAGCCTGCCGCTGACGATCCCGGAGGTCTCCCGGTCCGCGGTGTCGATCAGAGCGGATACGTCGTTGTCGCCCCGCTCGTATCCCGCCGCGGCGCGCATCGTCGCATCGCCCGGCGTCATCGCTTCCAATGCGCAGTTTTTGAGTGCAAATGCGACTGCGCTCGCACGTTCTGCTGGAGTCATAGTTAGATGGTACATGCGCCGATGCCCCTCGCGCGGGTTTTGACGCGAATTGATCGGGAAAATAACGGGTGATGGGTAGAATCTGAAGACGCTATGGCACGAACAACATCCTCATCAGGCAATGGTCCTTCCAACGACTCGCCGCGTGGCGCCCGCACGCAGCGTGCTTCGTCGCGCGGCGGCGAGACCGGGAAGAGAGCTTCCGGCGGGCGTGGCGGCATGGGGGACGATGCCCGCACCCCGGTCGAGGAGCCGCTGTGGAAGCGGATCATTCTCGCGGTTCCGCGCGGCTTCGGCTCACTGGTTCGGTCGGTTGCCGGAGTGGGTGAATTCGACCCCGTGTATCGCCGGGATGGCCTGTGCTTCCTGCTGATCGTGCTCGCCGTATTCTTCTGCGCTTCCGAATGGTTCCGCGTGAACGGGATCATCGGCCGGGTGCTGCATGCGTTCTCGGCCGGCGTGCTGGGCGTGATGAGCGTCGTGTTGCCGGTGCTGCTGGTGATCGTGGCCATCCGTCTGATGCGCAACAGCGGCAAGAATTCCGACAACCCCCGCGTGGTGAGCGGCTGGGCGATACTGTTGTGGTCCGTCTGCTCGATCATCGACGTGGTCGTGGCCGCCGACGCGCGTTCGTTCGACATCGGCCTGCTGCAAAGGGCCGGCGGACTGCTTGGTTTCGTGCTGGGCTCGCCTTTGGCATGGGGATTGTCGAAGGTGTTCGCCGTCATCGTCTTCGTAGTAGTCGGCTTGTTCTCGCTGCTGATGATCACCCGCACCCACGTCACTCAGGTGCCGGATCGCGTCCGCACCATCGCTGCCATGATCTCGCAGCGTTCCCTGCATCCTCGGCAGGAGCCGGATTCGGCCGCGCAACAGGATCAGTTCCCCAACGAGGTGCGTGTGGGTGACGGCGATGAGACTCTGGCGTTCGCCGAGGGCGTCCCCGCCCATGACGGTACGGACGAAACTGAGTCGGACTCCGTGGGCGCGAAGGGCGGATGGTTCTCCCGTCTGTTCCGGCGCAAGTCCGCGGAGAAGACGGATGACGCGTCACTTGACCGGTATGCGGGGGATGACCCGTTCTCCCACGCGGCGAGTCGGCATGGGCAGGCCGCCGAGACATCACTGGACGCACGCGGCAATGTCATGCCCCGCACGGTGTCCTCCACCATGGGCGCGATGGCCGGAGCAGCTGCCGGCGCCATGTCCGGCGCCATGTCCGGGGGCGTGGCGGCGGCCCACGCCGCCGATGCCGTCGCGACGATGACATCCGGCATGGCCGCCGCACACCCCGGTGCCGCATCTTCCGGTACCTCAGGCGTTCCGGCGTATGCGACGGATCCCGACGGGGCGGCCGGGAGTGCGAGGTTGGTCTCATCGACGGTTGCCGGTACGTCCGATCCGTGGGCGGCGATGCCCGCCGCGGGCGCTGCCGGTGCGATTTCCCCCATGTCCCCGGATGCCTCCTCGGGCGCATCGGCCGGTGCGGGCGAGACATGAATCCCAATGTGGACGACCCTGCGCTTGCGGCGCCGGACGCCCGTACCAACTGCCCGACCTGAACATGCTGTCGCACGGCCAGCCTCATGCCGTACGCACGCCGGCCAATGACCGCGTGATCCGCGCGTTGACCTCCACGTTCCAGCAGTTCAACGTCGACGCGAAAGTCGTCGGCTTCCTGCGCGGCCCGTCCGTCACCCAGTACGAGGTCGAGCTCGGCGCGGGCGTCAAGGTCGAGAAGGTCACCAACCTGCAGCGCAACATCGCCTACGCGGTGGCCAGCTCCGATGTGCGCATCCTCTCGCCGATCCCCGGAAAATCGGCGATCGGCATCGAAATCCCGAACGATGACCGCGAGATTGTCCACCTCGGCGACGTGCTGCGCTCCGACAAGGCGATGAACGACCGAACCCCACTGCTCGCCGGCGCGGCAAGGACGTGGAGGGCCATTTCGTCACCGCCGACCTGACCAGATGCCGCACCTGCTGGTGGCGGGCGCCACCGGCTCCGGAAAGTCGAGCTTCATCAATTCGATGCTCATGTCGATCATCATGCGTTCCACGCCCGAGCAGGTGCGCCTGATCATGGTCGATCCCAAGCGCGTGGAGTTGAGCGCGTATGCGGGCATCCCGCACCTGCTCACACCGATCATCACCGATCCGAAGAAGGCCGCACAGGCGCTCGAATGGGTGGTCAAGGAGATGGACGCACGCTACGACGACCTGCAGTTCTTCGGATTCCGCCACGTCAAGGACTTCAACGAAGCCGTGCGCGCGGGCAAGGTGCATGCGCCAGCCGGTTCGAACCGCAAGGTCGCCCCGTACCCGTACCTGCTCGTCGTCGTAGACGAGATGGCCGACCTGATGATGGTCGCCAAGAACGACGTCGAAAGCTCGATCCAGCGCATCACACAGCTGGCGCGTGCCGCGGGCGTGCACCTGGTGCTCGCCACGCAGCGCCCGTCGGTCGACGTGGTCACCGGCCTGATCAAGGCGAACATCCCGTCCCGACTGGCATTCGCCACATCCTCCGCCACCGATTCGCGAGTCATCCTCGATTCGGTGGGCGCCGAGACGCTGATCGGCCAGGGCGACGCCCTGTTCCTGCCTATGGGCTCGATGAAACCCATCCGCGTGCAGGGATCGTGGGTGAACGAGTCCGAGATCCGCAAGGCCGTCGAGTTCGTGCGCACACAGCGCAAGCCGCACTACCGCGAGGATATCGAGCAGATGGCGCAGGAGGCCGAGAAGAAGGCCGTCGAGCCGGATGAGGACATCGGCGACGATATGGACGTGTTGCTGCAGGCGGCCGAGCTGGTGGTCACCACGCAGTTCGGTTCCACATCGATGCTGCAGCGCAAGCTGCGCGTCGGCTTCGCCAAGGCCGGCCGACTCATGGATTTGCTGGAGTCGCGTGCGTTGCGGCCCGTCGAAGGCTCGAAGGCCCGTCAGGTGCTCGTCCAGCCCCAGGATCTGCCTGCGGTGCTCGCGTTCATTCGTGGCGAGACCGATGCGATGCAGGCCTCTGCGCCCGCCGCGGCCGCGCAGCAGGGCGAATTGGCGTAGTGGGTGCCAAGTCGGCCTGACCGGCAGGCCTGACCCGGCCATGATGCAGCCATATCTGACGGGATTCCCAGAGAACTCGAACCGCATATTCATCCAAGGTAGGAGTGTGGGGGTATCGTGAACACTATGGAAAACGATATGCAAAACGATACAACGGAACGCTCGGCGACCGCCAAGAAGTCGCTGCTGGACGGCTGGAACGCACCGCCGAACCTCGTCACGTATTCGCGCATCGTGCTGGTCGTGATATTCCTCGGCCTGTACATCGCCGCAGGCTCGTGGGGAGAGAACAACATCCCCATGCGATGGGCCGCGGCCGTGCTGTTCATCGTCGCCGCGTCCACCGACAAGGTGACGGGTGGATGGCCCGCAAGTACAACCAGGTCACCGAACTCGGCAAGCTGATGGATCCCATAGCCGACAAGCTGCTCACCTGCGCCACGCTGATCGTGGCCGCGGTGTTTGGCGAGCTCGGTCCCGTCTGGCTCGGCTGGATCATCGTCGCGCTGTTTCTGCTGCGTGAGGTGGGCATCACCGTCATGCGCTTCTTTGTCATCGACAAGGGCGGCAAGGTGATCGCCGCCGCCTGGCCGGGCAAGCTCAAGACGCTGTTCCAGTGCATCGGCCTGTCGATGCTGCTGCTGCCCCGTGTGGGTGGTTTCAAATCCGGGCCCCAGACCCGCGCCCGGTGTGGATGACGGGGATATTACACGCTGACGTACGCCCCTGATATACATCGCGCTGATGCTGTGCCTGTATTCGGGGGCGATATATCTGATCAACACGTTCGGGAGCCGCAAGGACTGAGCGAGTGGACGCCGTCGTGCCTGCGCACGGCGGCGTTTTTGTTTGATGGCGTTTGATGGAGGGGGATTGCGATGAATGATGCCGATTCGTGCCGTTGCGACGACATGGCCGCGCGGATTCTGCGGTTTTGCGAGGCGCATGACGTGAAGATAGTTGCGGCGGAGTCGTTGACCGGCGGGCTGCTGGCCGATGCGTTCGTGCGCGTGCCGGGCGCATCCCGCGTGTTTCTCGGGTCGGCGGTCACCTACGACATTCGTGCCAAGGCGTCGATTCTGGGGGTCGACCGCGGTTTGTTGGAACGCGAAGGGGCCGTGCATCCCGAAGTGGCCCGACAGATGGCGGCGTCGGTCGCCGGGCTGTACGGGCAGCCCGAATACGCTGACCGTGTCATCGGATTGTCGACCACCGGCGTGGCGGGGCCCGGACCGGATGGAGACAAGCCCGCGGGACTGGTGTATGTGGGAGTGCGGATTCCAGCCGCCATAAGCCCTGACGGCGTGCCGTCCGTGACCGCCCACGAGCTTCATCTGACGGGTGGGCGCGAGGAGGTCCGTCGCGGTGCCGTATTCAGCCTTGTGCAAATCGTGAGCCA
>ENA-OQJR01000202-OQJR01000202.1-human-gut-metagenome-genome-assembly--contig:-NODE-202-length-18933-cov-5.959853_pt1 | contig 18933 bp, 21 predicted proteins | sample MGYA00242614_ERZ504781 | MGnify/ENA primary metagenome ERZ504781 (study PRJEB26092, sample SAMD00036365) | human gut metagenome | host: Homo sapiens | study: EMG produced TPA metagenomics assembly of...
TGAGAATATCGGTGATTTTGAAATTGATACGGTTATTCAAACACGGGCAAAAAACGAGTGTCTGTTGACTCTAACCGATAGAAAGAGTCGTTATCAAATCATTCGACTCATTCCCGATAAGTCCGCGGTTTCAGTTAATCAAGCTCTGAAAGCAATCCTCAAGGATTATCAAATGAACTCTATCACAGCTGATAACGGGGCTGAGTTCAGTCGTTTAGCAGAAGTTTTTGACCCTACTCATATCTACTATGCCCACCCGTATTCTTCTTGGGAGCGTGGTACTAATGAGAACCATAATAGACTCATCCGGCGTTGGTTACCTAAGGGAAGCAAAAATGCGACTCAACAACAAGTCGCATTTATTGAAAACTGGATTAACAACTATCCAAAGAAACTATTCAATTATAAATCTCCTAAAGAGTTTTTACAGGCTGGCTAATTTGAACTTGAAATTTGGCTATTTTTGCTATAATGGTAAAAGTGAGGAAAAGTATGATTAAAGATATAAAATTGGTTTTAAAAGATTTGAATCAACACAAGTATATTTATGTCTTAAGAGCAAGTATTCTCCAGTTTTTAATGACGACAATTGGCGCTTATTTATTAGCTCTCCTTTTAAAAGTTGTTCTCATTAATTCAAATATTCCTGGAATGGCAACGGATAATCTCTTAAGTTTTTTAACCAATCCACTCACCTTAGGTCTCTTATTTGTGTATCTTTTGTTACTGGCTTTCTTGATTTATCTAGAATTCTCTTTATTAGTAGAAATCATCGAGTGTAAGGAAGCTAAGTTAGGAGTGGGACTTTTTTATTTTAAGGAAAGAAGCCGTCATTTTTTTAAATCTATTTCAGGTTGGCATTTTTTAGATTTTCTCTTCTATTTGATATTAACAATTCCTTTTATCGAATTTTTGGTGTCATCTGCTCTGTTAGAAAATCTATATATCCCTAATTTTATTTCTGGAGAGCTGACGAAGTCTACAAATGGGAAAATAATCTATTTTGGATTATATGCTATCTTTGCTTACCTCAATCTTCGTTTTATCTACGCTCTTCCTTTGGCAGTGACTAAAAAATACAATCGCTTTGCGGTTTCATTGAAGGAATCTTGGCAGTTGACTAAGGGTAGGAAAATCTTTCGAGTGTTAGGCTTTGGTCTTGTGGTTATAATCATTACAGCTATTATTAGCCTTTTAAGTGCTGCAGGAATTGGCTTAGCAGCTTTGGTTGATGGCAGTGAGAAGACTTTTTGGGTTGAGACGCTATTTTTATCTTTTGTTTGGGGTGTTCTTTTTGCAGGACGTTTGGTCTTCAAGTTAGCTTTTCTTTCCTATTTATTAAAAGGTTTTGACCCTAAAACTCCTCAAAAGCTGCCGATAAGAGAAAATAAAAAGCAACATCGCATGTTAGCTTTAACTGGACTTTTACTGCTTATTGGTGGTATTAATTTTACATACAACGCTTTGAAAGCTTCTGGTGACCCATCAAAAAATTTAGCGGTTATCGGACACAGAGGCATGCTTTCTCAGGGTGTTGAAAATTCTTTAGAGTCTTTAGAAGCATCTGCTAAGGCAGGAGCAAGTTATTCAGAATTAGATATTATCTTATCAAAAGATGGCCATTTTATTGTCAGTCATGATGATAATCTTAAACGTCTGACAGGGAAAAATATTACGATTTCTCAATCTCAAGCTAAAGATATCCTTGGTTTGAAAATAAAACAAAATGGTTATGAGTCACACTTGGTTTCTTTTGAAGACTATGTGGCTAAGGCGAAACAACTAGGTATTAAGTTGTTGGTGGAGTTAAAACCAACTGGAAATGAACCTGACAATTATGAGCAACTCTTTGTGGATAAAATGAAAGAGTTGCATGTTGACTCTTCTTATCTGGTTATGTCAGCTGACTTAAAAACCATTGAGAAGGTCAAAAAGCTTGATTCTACTATTCAGTCTGGTTACACCATTTCATTCCAACTGGGTGATTTTACAAGTCAAAAAGTAGATTTTTATGCAATTGAAGACTTCTCTTACAATGAACTTCTAGCGCGTAAAGCTCACCAAAATGGTAAGAAAATCTACGTCTGGACAATCAATTCTAGAGATGATATTGAAAGGTACTTAGAAACAAGTACTGACGGCATTATTACAGACTACCCAACTAGCGTTCGGAAAATTGAAAAAGAGCTGGCAGCTAATGACAGTTATCTTGATTATTTTTTGCGATTAACGAATCTTTCTTGGATTGAAAAATTATAAAGGAAAGTTTATAATGTTTGAAATGAGGTAAAATCTATGAAAATATTTGATAAATCTTCAAAGCTAGAACATGTTGCATACGATATTCGTGGGCCAATTCTTGATGAAGCCAATCGTATGATTGCTAACGGTGAGAAAATTCTTCGCCTTAATACCGGAAACCCAGCTGCCTTTGGTTTTCAAGCGCCAGATGAGGTTATCCGTGACTTGATTGCTCACGCTCGTAATAGTGAAGGGTATTCTGATAGTAAAGGGATTTTTTCTGCTCGTAAAGCTATCATGCAATACTGTCAGTTAAAAGGATTTCCACATGTGGATATCGATGATATTTATCTAGGAAATGGTGTCTCTGAGCTTATCTCAATATCACTTCAAGCCCTTCTTGATGATGGTGATGAAGTCTTGGTGCCAATGCCTGATTACCCATTGTGGACAGCTTGTGTCAGCCTTGCTGGGGGAAATGCCGTGCATTACCTTTGTGATGAACAAGCTAATTGGTATCCTGATATTGATGACATCAAATCCAAAATCACATCAAATACCAAAGCTATTGTTATCATTAATCCAAATAACCCAACAGGTGCTTTGTATCCCGATGACCTTTTGAAAGAAATCGTGGAAATTGCTCGTCAAAATGACTTGATCATTTTTGCAGATGAAATCTATGACCGTTTGGTTATGGATGGCAAAAAACATACTGCCATTGCTAGCTTAGCACCTGATGTTTTCTGTGTGTCAATGAATGGTTTATCAAAATCACACCGAATCTGTGGTTTCCGTGTTGGATGGATGGTCCTATCAGGTCCAAAACAAAATGTTAAAGGATACATTGAAGGGCTTAATATGTTAGCCAATATGCGTCTTTGCGCAAACGTCTTAGGACAAAATGTTGTTCAGACTTCTCTAGGTGGTTATCAATCAGTCGATGAACTTTTGATTCCTGGTGGTCGTATTTATGAACAACGTAACTTCATCTATAAGGCAGTAAATGAAGTGCCTGGTTTGTCTGCAGTGAAACCGGAAGCAGGACTTTACATTTTCCCTAAAATCGACCGTAATATGTATCAAATTGATGACGATGAACAGTTCTGTTTAGAACTGCTAAAACAAGAAAAAGTCATGTTGGTTCCAGGTAAAGGTTTCAACTGGAATGAACCTGACCACTTCCGAATTGTCTATTTGCCACGTGTTGAAGAATTAGCTGAGGTTCAAGAGAAGCTAACACGCGTTCTTAGTCAGTACAAACGTTAAGGATTAATTCATTAGAATGATATCACTTTTTTTAGCTTGATAAGGCTTTAAAAGCGAACGTTCTAATGAATTTTATTAATTAAATTCAGGTTAAAAAGTATTCGCTTATAAAAATGTCAGAAGATACAGAAATTTTCTGATAATTGTTTGCAAAATAAGGGTTCCTTTGATATAATTGTAACGCAAATAACGCAAAGGAAGTAGAAAATGCCGAATTTATTAGAAAAAACACGTAAGATTACATCAATTTTGCAACGCTCTGTTGATAGCCTAGATACTGAATTGCCATATAACACAATGGCTGCTCAACTTGCTGACATTATTGATTGTAACTCTTGCATTATCAACGGGGGAGGAACCCTTCTTGGTTATGCAATGAAATACAAAACTAATACTGACCGTGTTGAGGAATTCTTTCAAGCAAAACAATTCCCAGAAAGTTACGTAAAAGCAGCTAGTCGTGTTTACGATACTGAAGCTAACTTGTCTGTAGATAATGATTTGACAATTTTCCCAGTTGAATCAAAAGATATCTATCCTGATGGATTGACAACAATCGCCCCAATCTATGGTGGTGGTATGCGCCTTGGTTCTCTTATCATTTGGCGTAACGATGAAGAATTTTCAGAAGACGATTTAATCCTTGTTGAAATCGCCTCTACAGTAGTTGGTATTCAATTGCTTAATCTTCAAACTGAAAATCTTGAAGAAACAATCCGTAAACAAACAGCCGTTAACATGGCTATCAACACACTTTCATATTCAGAAATGAAAGCTGTATCTGCTATTTTGGGTGAATTGGACGGGACTGAAGGTCGCTTGACTGCATCAGTTATCGCTGACCGTATCGGTATCACACGTTCAGTTATCGTTAATGCCCTTCGTAAATTGGAATCAGCAGGTATCATCGAAAGCCGTTCATTGGGTATGAAAGGTACATACCTTAAAGTCATCAATGAAGGTATCTTTGACAAATTAAAGGAATATAATTAATGGCAAAAGCTCTTATTTCAATTGATTATACCTACGATTTTGTAGCTGACGATGGTAAATTGACTGCTGGAAAACCAGCGCAAGCTATTGAAGATGATATTGTCCGAGTAACTAAAGAAGCGTATGAAGCTGGAGACTATATCTTCTTTGCCATTGATGCTCATGATGAAGGTGATGATTTTCATCCAGAAGCAAAATTGTTCCCACCGCATAATATCAAGGGAACAAGTGGACGTGATTTGTATGGTAAACTAGCCGACTTGTATGAAACAATCCAGTCAGATCAACGTGTCTTTTGGATGGATAAGCGTCATTATTCTGCTTTTTCAGGGACTGATTTAGATATTCGACTACGTGAACGTCGTGTCACAACGGTTGGTCTGACAGGTGTTCTAACGGATATTTGTGTTTTACACACAGCTATCGATGCTTATAATCTTGGGTATGATATTGAGATTCCTGCTGCGGCAGTAGCAAGCTTAACACAAGAAAATCATCAATTTGCTTTAAATCATTTCAAAAATGTTTTAGGTGCAAAGATTATTTAAGTTGAAAGAAGTGGATAACCACTTCTTTTTTTGCTTTAGAAGAAAAGTGTGAAAAATTCTCTGGAAAGAGCTTTCTCCCTTTCTTTTACATGTTAAAGAAAAGTAAAATGTGGTATAATTTTAGGGACTATGTTGTAAATTTGGTTTACGATTTAATTTAATCAAGGAGAGATAGAGATGAAAATTTCTGAAGAAGAAGTACGTCATGTAGCAAATCTGTCAAAATTGTCATTTTCTGAAGAAGAAACAACAGAATTTGCGACAACTTTGTCTAAGATTGTCGATATGGTAGAACTTTTGAACGAAGTTGATACAGAGGGTGTCCCTGTGACAACGACAATGGCAGATCGTAAGACTGTTATGCGCGAAGACGTGGCAGTAGCTGGTGACGATCGCGATGAGCTCTTTAAAAACGTGCCTCAATCTGAAAATTACTATATTAAAGTTCCTGCTATCTTAGAAGACGGAGGAGATGCATAATGTCATTTAATACAAAATCAATTGATGAGTTGCACAATCTTCTTGTCAATAAAGAAATCTCAGCAGTTGAATTAACAAAAGCAACACTTGAAGATATTAAAGAACGTGAAGCAGCTGTTGATTCATTCATCACTGTTTCTGAAGAAGCTGCGCTTGCACAAGCAAAAGCTATCGATGAAAAAGGTATCGACGCTGATAATGTGATGTCAGGTATTCCTTTAGCTGTTAAAGATAACATTTCAACACGTGGTATCTTGACAACTGCAGCATCTAAAATGCTTTATAACTACGAACCAATTTTTGATGCGACTGCTGTTGAAAAACTTTACGGCAAAGATATGGTGGTTATCGGTAAAACAAACATGGACGAATTTGCCATGGGTGGTTCAACTGAAACATCATACTTCAAGAAAACTAAAAATGCTTGGGACCAAACTAAAGTTCCTGGTGGATCATCTGGTGGTTCTGCAACTGCAGTAGCGTCAGGTCAAGTTCGTTTATCACTTGGTTCAGATACTGGTGGTTCTATTCGCCAACCTGCAGCCTTCAATGGTGTTGTTGGTTTGAAACCAACTTACGGACGTGTTTCACGTTTTGGTTTGATTGCATTTGGTAGCTCACTTGACCAAATTGGTCCATTTGCCCAAACTGTTAAAGAAAATGCGCAATTGTTGAACGTTATTACTGGTCATGATGCTAAAGATGCGACGTCATCTAACCGTGAAGTTCCTGATTTTACTGGTAAAATCGGTCAAGATATTAAAGGTATGAAGATTGCCCTTCCAAAAGAATATCTTGGTGAAGGTATTGACCCGGAAGTTAAAGAAACAATTCTAAACGCTGTTAAACACTTTGAAAAACTTGGTGCTACTGTTGAAGAAGTTAGTCTTCCACACAGTAAATACGGCGTAGCCGTTTACTATATTATCGCATCATCAGAAGCTTCTTCAAACTTGCAACGTTTCGATGGTATTCGTTATGGTTACCGCACTGAAAACTACAACAACCTTGAAGACATCTACGTGAACACTCGTAGTGAAGGATTTGGCGATGAAGTGAAACGTCGTATCATGCTTGGTACATTTAGCTTGTCATCAGGTTACTATGATGCTTACTTCAAAAAAGCTGGTCAAGTTCGTACATTGATTATTCGTGACTTCGAAAAAATCTTTGCTGACTACGATCTTATCTTAGGTCCAACCGCTCCAAGCGTAGCCTTTGGTTTAGATACTCTTAACCACGATCCTGTTTCTATGTATTTGGCTGATATTTTGACAATTCCTGTTAACTTGGCTGGTCTTCCAGGTATTTCAATTCCTGCTGGATTTGCTCAAGGTCTTCCGGTTGGTATGCAATTGATTGGTCCTAAATACAGTGAAGAAACAATCTATCAAGCAGCCGCTGCTTTTGAAGCAACAACTGATTATCATAAACAACAACCCGTTATTTTTGGAGGTGACAAATAATGAACTTTGAAACAGTCATCGGGCTTGAAGTCCACGTTGAGTTAAATACTAATTCAAAGATTTTTTCACCGACATCAACACATTTTGGTAACGACCAAAATACCAATACAAACGTTATCGACTGGTCTTTCCCAGGTGTTCTTCCTGTTATGAATAAAGGTGTTATTGATGCTGGTATTAAAGCAGCACTAGCCCTTAACATGGACATTCACCAAAACATGCACTTTGACCGTAAAAACTATTTCTATCCTGATAATCCAAAAGCTTACCAAATTTCACAATTTGATGAACCAATTGGATACAATGGTTGGATTGAAATTGAACTTGAAGATGGTTCAGCTAAGAAAATCCGTATCGAACGTGCCCACTTGGAAGAAGATGCTGGTAAAAACACTCACGGTACTGATGGTTACTCATATGTTGATCTTAACCGTCAAGGTGTGCCACTTATCGAAATCGTATCTGAAGCTGATATGCGTTCACCAGAAGAAGCTTACGCTTACCTAACTGCTCTTAAAGAAGTTATCCAATACACTGGTATTTCTGACGTTAAGATGGAAGAAGGTTCTATGCGTGTGGATGCCAACATTTCTCTTCGTCCTTATGGTCAAGAAGAATTTGGTACAAAAGCTGAGTTGAAAAACTTGAACTCATTTAGCAATGTACGTAAAGGACTTATCTACGAGCAAAAACGTCAAGCGCAAGTACTTCGCTCAGGTGGTCAAATTCAACAAGAAACTCGTCGTTACGATGAATCAACTGGTGAAACAATCTTGATGCGTGTCAAAGAAGGTGCATCAGATTACCGCTACTTCCCAGAACCAGACTTACCACTTTATGAAGTGTCTGATGAATGGATTGAAGAAATGCGTCAAACTCTTCCAGAGTTTCCAAAAGAACGTCGTGCTAAATACATTAATGAATTTGGTTTGACAGCTTATGATGCTGCCCAATTGACTGCAACAAAAGCAACATCTGATTTCTTTGAAAGTGCAGTAGCTCTTGGTGGTGATGCCAAACACGTTTCTAACTGGTTGCAAGGTGAAGTGGCTCAATTCCTTAACAGTGAAAATAAAACACTTTCTGAAATCTTGTTAACACCAGAAAACCTTGTTGAAATGCTTGCTATCATCGCTGATGGTACCATTTCATCAAAAATTGCCAAGAAGGTATTTGTTCACTTGGCTAAAAATGGTGGTTCTGCGCGTGAATACGTTGAAAAAGCTGGTTTGGTTCAAATTTCTGATCCTGCAGTGCTTATTCCAATTATCCATCAAATCTTTGAGGACAATGAAGCTGCCGTTGCTGACTTCAAGTCAGGTAAACGTAATGCTGATAAAGCCTTCACTGGATTCTTGATGAAAGCCACAAAAGGCAAAGCAAACCCACAAGTTGCTCTTACATTGTTGGCCCAAGAGTTGGCAAAATTAAAAGAAGACTAAGATAACTAAGAAATCATCCTTCGGGGTGATTTTTTAGTTAGTAAATGGTCAGATGTTGGTCAAAAGCTCAGCAAGTGCTGGTTTTTTTATAATGCACAAAACTGATAGAATTTTTAGAAAGATTACTTTACAAAAAGTGTGAGAATGGGTGTGTTTTCTAGCTGCTAAATGTGTTATACTTGGAGCTGAATTTTATTTGGTAAGGTAGATGGAGTTAAGATGAATAAGATGTTTAAGGGGACTATTATGGTTCTTGTTGCAGGGATATTCTGGGGGATTTCTGGGGTTTCTGGGCAATATTTGATGGCTCATGGAATGAATGTCGATTTATTGTCTTGCGTACGTTTAATTACTGCTGGTGTAATAATGACGACTATTGCAGCACTCAATCAGTGTAAGACGTTTTTGAAGGCTGTGACGTCATTAAAAGTGCTTGGTGGTATTGCCCTATTTTCTTTGATTGGGCTTGTGCTAAATCAGTACGCTTATCTAAGAGCAATCGAAAGTACCAATGCTGGAACAGCAACGGTTATACAGTATATGGCACCGATTCTTGTTTTGGGGTATGTTTCGATTAGGAAAAAGCAACTACCACGAGGAAGTGAAGTTCTGGCGATTATTTTAGCTGTTTTGGGGACATATATTATTGCAACACACGGACGTCTAGATGGCTTAGCTATCACGCCAGTAGGTTTTGCTTGGGGATTATTTTCTGCGGTAACCTATTCGTTTTATATTATTTTGCCGGCGAAATTAATTCGTGAGTATGGTAGCTTTACGGTGATTGGTCTTGGCATGATTATGGGTGGAATTCTTTTCCCAATCTTGGTAAAACCATGGCAATACACTTTAGTACTAAATCCAGGAAATTTGCTAGGATTGTTTGGCATCATCATTGTCGGGACAGTTTTTGCTTATAGCTTATTTTTAAAAGGAATAGCTATTGTCGGTGCAGTCAAGGGAAGTCTACTTGCAGCCATCGAGCCAGTTTCATCTGTCTTTTTCTCAGTAACAGTTATGCATGAAATTTTTTACCCGATGGATTTTCTTGGAATGATTTTCATTATTGCAGCAGTTATTTTGATTTCGCTACGTGATTTGATTGTGGTGAATAAACAAATACATCAATAATGATTTAGAAGTTATGGTTGCTTAGGTGCAGTCATAACTTTTTTAGTATTCGTGTAATAAAGAATTTTTAGAAAGATTATTTTATAAAAATATGGTGTTAGAGTCATGACGTCTTTTTGGTAAATGTGTTATACTGGTACTCGCACATTATTGGATAAGGTGATTAATAACATGAATAAAAATCTTAAAGGAAGCATCATGGTATTCATCGCAGGGATTGCTTGGGGACTTTCTGGGGTCTGTGGGCAATTTTTGATGTCTCGTGGAATGAATGTTAGTCAGTTGATTAGCATGCGTTTGCTGATATCTGGAACTGTGTTGACAGCCATTGCTGCTACAAAATATAGAGAGAACTTGGTGAAAGTCTTGCGTTCAAAAGGAGCGCTTGTAGGAATTTTGCTTTTTGCAGTTCTCGGTTTTTTGATGAACCAGTATTCTTACTTAGTGGCAATTGATTATACCAATGCAGGAACAGCGACGGTTTTACAATACATGTCACCGATTGTTGTTTTATTTTTTGTCGCACTAAAAGAAAGACGAATTCCAGAAATCAATGAGTTTTTAGCCATTTTCTTTGCTGTACTAGGAACTTTTATCATTGTGACACACGGTCGTCTAGATGGTTTAGCGATTACTCCTAAAGGACTTGTCTTTGGTCTACTTTCTGCTGTCACAGCAGCTTTTTGTGTTGTTTTGCCAGCAAAATATGTCCGTGAATATGGTAGTTTCCCAGTCATTGGACTTGGGATGCTCATGGGTGGGACAATTTCATTTTTTACAACGCAGGCTTGGCAATACCCACTTGTTTTAAATCAAGGAAACTTGATTGGACTCTTTGGTATCGGGACAATTCTTAACTACAGTTTATTCTTTATGGGAATAGCAATTATTGGTTCTGTCAAAGGAAGTTTGATGGCGGCAGTTGAGCCGATTTCATCTGTTGTGTTCACAGTTATCCTGATGCAGGATATCTTTTACCCAATGGATTTTCTTGGAATGTTACTGATTATCGTTGCTGTGCTTCTCATCTCACTAAGAGATTTAATAGCATTACGCAGACGATTACGATAATACTTAAAAACATGGCGATAGTTATTTGCCGTGTTTTTTTGTTTTCAATCTTGACAATGATTAGTGATGTTTTTATAATATATATTGCTAGCTCACTAAATGTTAGGTAGCTAACAAAAATAAAGGAGGATTGCGATGGAAAAAAATATTGGGCGCATGGTTAAAATAGCAAGTAATCAGTTAAGCCGTGAGTTTGATAAGTTTGCTAAACCTTATGACTTAACGGGAACACAAATGTCGATTATTGATTTTTTGAGCCATGATTGGAAAGAAGAATATTTTCAACAAGATATTGAAAAAGAGTTTAATATTCAACGTTCAACAACGACAGTACTTTTGCAACGAATGGAGAAAAAGGGGTTAATTTATCGCCAATCTTCCAAAAAAGATGCTAGGAAAAAGTCGGTACATTTAACTGAAAAAGCATTGGCTTTAGTTGATGCTTGCCAAGATTATTTTGTGAGTAAAAATGCTGAGCTAGAAAATCAGTTTGAAAATCAGTTTACAGAAGAAGAAATCGCTATTTTTGAAAAAATTTTGCACTATTATATCAAAGAAAAATAAGGGGGAAATATGTCGGAAGAAAAAATTTCACCAAAAGTTATTAGGGCTATTGTTGGTGCAGGAATGTTGTCATTTTGCGGTGTCGTAGTTGAGACTGCCATGAATATTACCTTTCCGACTTTGATGAAAGAATTTAATATTAACACATCAACGGTTCAATGGATGACGACAATCTACCTTTTGGTAGTGGCGTCAGTAGTACCTTTGTCAGCTTACTTAAAACGTTCATTTAAGACAAAATCAGTCTTTTTAGCAGCCAACTTGTTGTTTATTTTGGGTGTTCTAATCGATGCTATTGCGCCAAGTTTTGCTTTACTTTTGGTTGGACGTGTCATCCAAGGGATTGGAGTCGGAATTGCGCTTCCTTTGATGTTTAATATTATTTTGGATCAAGTTCCAATGAGTAAAATCGGTACGATGATGGGTGTTGGCACTTTGATTACTGCAGTTGCACCAGCGATTGGTCCAACATTTGGTGGATTTGTTTCATCGCATTTTGGATGGCGTTTTGTCTTTGTCTTGCTTACCCCGCTTTTGTTAATCTCTTTAATTTTAGGGGTAACATCTATTGAACAAAAAAATAAAGTGGCGCGTGAAAGTTTGGATTTAATTAGCGTTATAGCTATTCTTTGCTTATTTGTTGGGTTGATTTTAGGAATTAATAATTTGGCTGAATATGATTTCTTTAGTGTGCCTGTTTTAGGAGGATTGGTAGTTGGAATTGCTGGTCTTCTTGTCTTGGTAAAACGTTCTTCACATCTAGAACAGCCAATTGTTAACTTATCTATTCTTAAAAATGGTAAATTTGCTGGACATGTTATTGCTTTCTTCCTGTTTCAAATTGTCAATCTAGGAATGTCCTTTATTATCCCGAATTACATTCAGCTAGTAAATTATTCAAGTTCAATTGTCGCAGGTCTTTTAGTCTTTCCAGGAGCAATTATTGGTGCCTGCTTTGCACCATTTAGCGGCAGAATTTTAGACCGTTTAGGTGCTAAAAAGCCAATTATTTTTGGGGTTAGTTTACTTGCCTTTGCTCTTTGTCTCTTTAGTATTTTGGCCTTGCATTTACCGAATACTTGGTTAACTGTTATCTATATTCTATCAATGGCAGGTACTGGAATTGCCTTTGGTAATATTATGACAAATGGTCAAAAACAAGTAACTTCAGACAAACGAGCAGATGCCAATGCTATCTTTAATACTTTGCAACAATTTGCTGGTGCAGTTGGAACGACCGTTGCATCCTTGGTTGTTGCGCTCAGTCAATCAAACACAAGTATCAGCTATTCAGAAGCAACGGCTAGAGGGTCACGAAATGCCTTTATCATTTTGCTTGTCTTAGCTGTTATTGAATTGATTATCTTATTTAGAGTTGTTGATGGTAAAGAAAAGAAGCTTAGATGTTATCAAATATGAGGTTGAGCGGGTTCGTCTCACCTCTTTTTTTGACAGATTTTGAGAAAGTCATTGACAAGCTTTATTGCGATATTTATAATGAAATTTGTTAAAAATGGAGGAAAATGATTATGAAAAGTATCGGAAAAGCTTTAGGAAAAGAAATTGCTAGGATCGTAGTGATTCTTGTTGTTATTGCTACTGTTGTTTTTTATTTGAAAGGTAACAATTGGTTTAAAAAAATCTTTGACGGTGATACAGAGGATAAATACGAATTTGTTGTTAAACGTTTTTCAAAGAGACATGAATTACTTGTGGCTGAGGCAGCAGCAGAGACTACGCAAACTCAAAGTTTTAATTCAAATACAACAAAAGATTGGCCAGATTGGACAAAGACAATTGCTGATTTGATTGTTAGTCGTAAACTGGAAGTGAAAATTCCTGTAAAAACAGAATTCAAGTTGGAGTTAACTGATATTTCACAAAATGATATTGAAATCAAGGACAATGTCTTAACTTTCAAAAATCCTTTAACTGTAAAAGTTGATTCACAAAAAGAGGGTGGCCTTGAAATTTTGTCTTCTTCATCTGGAATTATTGATAAAACAGTTGATGTTGTTACTTCGAATAAAAAAGCAATGGAATTTTTAGATGAAAAAAGCCAAAATGCTATTTATAAAACAAGTAACAATGTTATGGCACAGGAAAAATATCAGAAGAAAGTAGCAAAATACGCTAGTCAAGATTTAGAAAAATTACTTAATCTCAAATCTGACGATAAAATCAGTGTTAAAATCAATGTTTCAGATTTAAAATTTGAAAATATTGACCCTAAAGAATAAGAAAATTTTAAAAGAGCTTGAGGAAAACTTTCCTTGGGTTCTTTTTTTATTAAATTTCCTTATGAGGGAATGGTTTTCAATTCGCCATATTTTGGCAAATATGTTAAAATAAATAGTAAAATATATTTTTTTGGAGAGTAATTTGAGTATAGACGATTATAGGCCGACCTTTGTGGTTGAGGCAGTTTATGATTTAAGAGCAGATGATTTGTTGCGACATGGGATTCATGCCGTTTTAGTAGATTTGGATAATACTTTGATTGCATGGAATAACCCAGATGGCACACCAGAAGTTCGTGCGTGGTTGGATGAAATGACTATGGCGGATATTTCGGTGGTTGTCGTATCAAATAACAGCCATTTGCGTGTGGATCGTGCGGTATCACGCTTTGGTGTGGACTTTGTTAGCCGTTCAATGAAACCTTTCACACGTGGTATTAATAAAGCCATCAAGCGTTATGGATTTGACCGTGATGAAGTTATCATGGTTGGTGACCAATTGATGACAGATATTCGTGCGGCTCACCGTGCTGATATTCAGTCTGTTTTGGTAAAACCTTTGGTTAAATCTGATGCTTGGAATACTAGAATTAATCGCTGGCGTGAACGTCGTGTTTGGGCTAAACTTGAAGAAAAATACGGAAAAATCCAATATCAAAAAGGAATTTAATGGAAGAATTAGTATGTATTGGCTGCGGAGCCAAAATTCAAACAGAAGATAAAGAACAAGCAGGATACACACCGAAAGCTGCTCTTGAAAAGGGCTTAGAGACTGGAGAATTGTATTGTCAAAGATGTTTTAGACTACGTCACTACAATGAAATCACTGATGTGCACATTACTGATGATGAATTTTTAAAACTTCTTCACGAAGTTGGGGATAGTGATGCTCTTGTGGTTAACGTTGTGGATATCTTTGATTTTAATGGGTCAGTTATCCCAGGTTTGTCACGTTTTGTATCAGGCAATGATGTTCTTCTTGTCGGAAATAAAAAAGACATTTTGCCAAAATCTGTTAAGACAGGTAAAGTCACTCAATGGTTGACTGAACGTGCACATGAAGAAGGACTTCGTCCTGTTGATGTTATCTTGACAAGTGCCCAAAACCATCAAGCCATCAAAGACTTGATTGAAAAGATTGAAAAATTGCGCAAAGGTCGTGATGTTTACGTCGTTGGTGTTACAAACGTTGGTAAATCAACACTTATCAATGCAATCATCAAAGAAATCACAGGTGAAAAGGACATTATCACAACGTCTCGTTTCCCTGGAACAACGCTTGATAAAATTGAAATTCCACTTGATGATGGGTCTTACATTTTTGACACACCAGGTATCATTCACCGTCACCAAATGGCGCACTACCTTGGCGATAAGAATCTAAAATACATCAGCCCGAAAAAAGAAATCAAACCAAAAACTTACCAACTTAATCCAGAACAAACTTTGTTCTTGGCTGGTTTGGGTCGATTTGATTTTATCTCAGGAGATAAACAAGGTTTCACAGCTTATTTTGATAATAATTTGAAATTACACCGTACTAAATTAGCTGGTGCTGATGTCTTTTACGACAAACACGTTGGTAGTCTTTTGACACCACCAAGTGATAAAGAATTGGCTGAGTTTCCAAAATTGGTCCGTCATGAATTTACCATCAAAGATAAAATGGATGTGGTTTATTCAGGACTTGGTTGGATTCGTATTAAAGCCTCACAAGCTAATCCGGTGAAGATTGCAGCTTGGGCACCAGAAGGTGTAGCTGTTCTTCTTCGTAAAGCATTGATTTAAAGAAAATAAAAAGAAAGGAAGTTCAAGTCAATTTTACTTGATTTGAGCTTGGGCTAGCAATCAGATGACTATCTAGTGACATCTGCTTTTGAGAATGCCCTCAGAGTTATAGATATGTTAACATCAAAACAACGTGCTTTTTTGAAATCACAAGCACACTCAATGAAACCAATTGTACAAATTGGGAAAAACGGTCTTAACGACCAAATTAAAACAAGCGTCCGCAGTGCATTGGATGCGCGTGAATTAATTAAGGTCACTCTTCTTCAAAATACTGATGAAGACATCCATGAAGTGGCTGAAATCTTAGAAGATGAGATTGGTTGCGATACTGTCCTTAAAATCGGACGTATCATCATTCTTTACAAAGAATCAATCTAAAAAACAAAACCGTAAAATCTCACCAAAAGTAAAAGAATTGAATAAATAGTCTGTTTTTAACGGGCAATGTAGTTGAATGATCTTGGTAGGTAATACCTAGCTCGGAGGTAGTCATATGGCATTAGAATTAGTTACTCCATTTACCAAAGTGGAACTGGAGAAAAAGAAAAAGATAAAAATCGTAAGCAAATTGGTATTTTAGGCGGAAATTTTAACCCTGTCCACAATGCTCATCTCGTGGTTGCTGACCAAGTCCGCCAACAATTGTGTTTGGACAAAGTTCTTCTTATGCCCGAATATGCCCCACCACATCTTGATAAAAAAGAAACAATTGATGAAAAACACCGCTTGAGAATGCTTGAGTTAGCTATTGAGGGTGTTGAAGGTCTGGATATTGAGACAATCGAATTAGAACGTAAAGGTATCAGCTACACTTACGATACTATGAAACTTTTAATTGAAGAAAATCCAGACGTGGATTACTATTTCATTATCGGTGCTGATATGGTTGATTACCTTCCAAAATGGTATAAGATTGATGAATTGATCAAAATGGTTCAATTCGTTGGTGTGCAACGTCCTAAATACAAGGCAGGAACATCATATCCTGTCATTTGGGTAGATGTGCCAATGATGGATATTTCATCAAGCTTGATTCGTCATCACTTTGAAACTGGATGCCGACCAAACTTTTTGACACCACCAGCTGTTATCGACTACATTGAGAAAGAAGGTCTTTATCGTGACCTATGAGACATACACAGCGGGAATCGAACGTGCTGAACTTTTGGAAAAAGTTGCATCAGCCATGAGCGAGAAACGTTTTAAACACGTCCTTGGTGTGGAAAAATCAGCGATTGAACTAGCCGAGCGTTATGGTTATGATACTGAAAAAGCTGGACTGGCTGGATTAATCCACGATTATGCCAAAGAGATTTCAGACCAAGAATTTTTAGACTTGATTGATAAGTATAATCTTGACCCAGAACTCAAAAAATGGGGCAACAATGTCTGGCATGGCATGGTTGGTATTTACAAGATTCAAGAAGACTTGGGTGTGACAGATAAGGAAATCTTGCGCAGCATTGAGACGCACACTGTTGGCTCTGGAGCCATGTCATTACTTGATAAGATTATCTATGTTGCTGATTATATCGAGCCAGGTCGCCGTTTTCCATTAGTGGAAGAAGCGCGTGTGGTTGCCAAAGAATCGTTAGATAAGGCAGTGGCTTATGAAACGGTTCATACCGTTGAGCACCTTGCACACCAAGCCTTTCCAATCTTCCCACAAACCATTGAAACTTATAATGCGTATGTTGGGTTTATGAAAGATGACAAATGAAAACAGCTCTGTTAGTGATTGATATTCAAACAGCCTTGATAGAGGCTAAACCGTATGCAGTTGATAACTGCTTGTCTGTCTGGCAAAAAGCAATCGCCACTTGTCGTGAGAAAAACATTGAGGTGATTTACGTCCGCCACAATGACGATGAACTACTAACAGGAAGTCATGGGTGGAAAATTTACGAAGCTATTGCTCCAGAAGTTGACGAGAAAATTTTTGATAAGCATTATAATAGTGCTTTTAAAGAAACTCATTTACAGACTTATCTGGATAGCCAAGCTATTGAGCGGCTGATTATTATTGGCATGGCAACGAATTATTGCATTGATACGACTGTTAAGGTGGCGTTTGAGTTTGGCTATGATTTGGCAGTTATTAAAAATGGCACGACTACCTTTGCTGAAAGAGAAATTACAGCAGAACAATTAATACAGCATTATGAAAGCACTTGGAATGGACGTTTTGCCCAAGTGGCTGATTTAGAAGAAATTTTAAAAGAGGATTAAATGGATAAAAAGAATTACTAGAATTGGTTGTGAAAGCAGCTGATGAGAAACGTGCAGAAGATATGGTCATTTTGGACCTTTACGGGTTGACTAGTGTGACTGATTATTTTGTAGTTGTGAGTGCTATGAACACTCGTCAATTGGATGCTATTGCTGAAAATATCCGTGAAAAAGTTAAAGAAGCAGGTGGAGATGCTAGTCACGCTGAAGGTGATAGCCGTACTGGTTGGATACTTCTTGACCTTAACGATGTTGTTGTTCACATCTTCTCAGAAGACGAACGCGAACACTACAACATTGAAAAATTGTGGCACGAAGCACCTATGGTTGACGTGTCAGAATACCTTGCTTAAGGATAATCTTGCCTTGCCGTTTGGCAAGGTTTTTGAAACTTGAAGAGAAACGAAAATGAACAAAAACTACGAAAAATTTGCTGCTGTTTATGATGCCATCATGGACGACAGCCTTTATGACAAGTGGACAGACTTTTCGCTCCGCCATTTTCCAACAGATAAGAAAAAACTCTTGGAATTAGCCTGTGGAACTGGGATTCAGTCAGTACGTTTTGCCAAAGCTGGCTTTGACGTGACAGGGCTTGATTTGAGTGAGGATATGCTTGAAATCGCAAGAAAACGTGCAAAAGCAGCTAGCGAAGCTATCGAGTTCAAACAAGGTAATATGCTCGATTTGTCGCAAGCAGGAAAATACGATTTGGTGACCTGTTATTCAGATTCTATCTGTTATATGGCTGATGAAGTTGAGGTTGGTGATGTCTTTAAACAAGTTTACGACTGTTTGAATGAGGATGGATTATTCATCTTTGACGTGCACTCAACTTACCAAACTGACACCGTTTTTCCTGGTTATTCTTACCATGAAAATGCAGAAGAATTTGCCATGGTTTGGGACACCTATGCTGATGAGGCCCCGCATTCTGTTGTGCATGAATTGACTTTCTTTCTGCAAGACGAGGATGGACGCTTCACACGCTATGACGAAGTCCATGAAGAACGCACTTATGAAGTCCTAACTTACGATATCCTCTTGGAACAAGCAGGCTTCAAATCATTCAAACTCTACGCCGACTTTGAGGACAAAAAGCCACGCAAAAAATCAAACCGCTGGTTCTTTGTGTGCCAGAAGTAGGGGGAGCGTTTTTAAGTATGTAGAAAGTGTTTTTTATGCTTCAATTTATGTTAATTTTTATTACAGTAGTTCTAGAATTTTTAGCTTTAAAAAATTTTTTATCAATAAATTTAAAGGAATACCAAGGCTTTACTACTCGTTTTTTTTCTAATAGTAATGATACTATAAGTACAAACAGCGTTTATTTTTTGGATTTTTATATCGCCTGTATTTTCATGTTTTACCTACCTTGTAATATGGTTTTTAAATGATAATTTTGGTACTTTGACGATTGGGTTTAATAAACTTTGGTTGATTTCATTATTTTTTTGGTTAGGTGAAT
>ENA-OQJR01000203-OQJR01000203.1-human-gut-metagenome-genome-assembly--contig:-NODE-203-length-18863-cov-3.029462_pt1 | contig 18863 bp, 14 predicted proteins | sample MGYA00242614_ERZ504781 | MGnify/ENA primary metagenome ERZ504781 (study PRJEB26092, sample SAMD00036365) | human gut metagenome | host: Homo sapiens | study: EMG produced TPA metagenomics assembly of...
TCTTCATGGTTGCCATATCCCACCATCTTTCCATCATCCAATACCAGGATCTTATCGGCATGCATGACAGAGGAAGCCCTTTGCGATACCAGAAATACGGTCATATTTTCCGTATCCTGGGACAATGCTTTTCGAAGTGCCGCATCTGTAGCGAAATCAAGCGCAGATGCACTGTCATCCAGAATCAGTATCTGTGGATTTTTCACCAGTGCTCTTGCGATCGTCAGCCTCTGTCTCTGCCCTCCCGACAGGTTTTTTCCGCCTTCACTGACAGGAGCATTCAGCCTTCCCGGCTTCTCCTCCACAAACTCCAAAGCCTGTGCGGTTTTTAATGCTGCATACATCTCCTGTTCAGATGCCTGCTCATTTCCCATTTGAAGATTACTCTTTATGGTACCGGAAAACAGCACTGCCTTCTGCGGAACCACTCCGATCTGTTTTCGCAGAGCCTCTGTCCGGTATTTTGAAATCTCCAGTCCATCGATCTCGGCTTTCCCCTCTGTCACATCATAAAACCGGGGAATGAGATTGACCAGAGTTGTCTTGCCGGAACCTGTTCCCCCGATGATACCGATCGTCTCTCCTGCTTTCGCAGTAAAAGAAATATCCTCCAGCGCCGGCTCCTGACTGCCCGGATAGCAAAATGTCACGTGTTCCATCTTTACTTTCACGGCTTCCGCTTTCGCCTCTGCTTTCTCACACTCTCCGTCCACAAGCTCGGATCTGAGTGCAAACACCTCATTCAGACGGGCTGCAGATGCTACTGCTTTTGTAAAGGAAACAATCAGATTCGCCAGCGCCACCAGCGCCAGAAGAATCTGGGACATATAATTGACCAGGGCGATTACCTCTCCCTGTGTCAGCAGCCCTTCATATACCTGTCCGCCCCCATACCAGACAACCGCAATAATCCCGGCGTTGACAATAATATATGTCATCGGATTCAACAGCGCTGAAATCCGTCCGGTCAGAAACTGCAGCTTCATCAGTATCTCACTCTTTGTATCAAACTCTTCCTGCTCTTTCTTCTGTGTACAAAACGCACGGATCACACGGATTCCCGCCAGATTTTCTCTGGTAGAGACAAGCACCTGATCCAGTGCTTTCTGCACTTTTTTATACAGAGGGATCGTCACGATCATAATACCGTAGATCACAAGCGCCAGAAGCGGAACTGTCACGACAAAGATCAATGCGATCTTTACATTGATCGTAAATGCCATAACCATTGCGCCTACCACAATAAACGGCGATCGCAGAAACAGACGAAGCACCAGATTGACGCCGGACTGTACCTGATTGATATCACTTGTGATCCTGACAACCAGCGTGGCGCTGCCAGCCTTATCCACTGCAGCATAAGAAAGCTGTTCAATGTGGCAGAACAGATCATGCCGAAGTTCTGTTCCGAAACCGACAGCTGCTTTTGCCGCAAAATACTGCGCCAGCAGGGAACACAAAAGTCCCATTACACCAAACGCCACCAGCAATGCCGCCATCTTCCAGATATACGGGATATCCCGGTTCTGAATTCCGATATCAATAATTCTTGCAGTGACTAATGGCACAATCAATTCAAATACCGCCTCTAAAAGTTTAAACAGCGGTCCGATAATACTTTCCTTTTTATAGTTTTTCAAATAAGGAATCAATTTTCTCAACTTTTCATCCTCCTTGTTCTATGGTTACTGTTCACAGCAATCTAAATTTTAGCAGATTTCAGGTTCTGTTGACAAGGTGCAAATCTTCTTTGACAGTTTGCCGTGAAGCAACTATAATAGGTCTATCATCAGAATCGGAGGAATCCTGTTATGTGGACAAGAAAACATCTGAAACATCAGGCAAAAAAATCACTAAAGAGCAACTATCAGAAAATGGTATCTATCTGTTTTCTGATCGCATTTTTAACGACCTCATTTGCATCTTCCACTTTCATTTTCAGGCAGTTTCGCCCGGGACTGCAAACAATTTTTGTTCAGACACATCTGAATTTTCCGGATGTCTCCAATTCGTCGATCGCAGCAGACACGCTACACCACGTATTCCAGATTTCACTTTCCGGCTCACCGCTGGCAAGTCTGTTCGAACACATGCTCAATATATATACCAGTGGAAGATCTTTTCTCTTTGCCGCTTTAAAGGCAGTCAACGAGGCCTTTCATGATCCGTTTTCCACCTCGTTTTTCTGCTTCTCCTGGGGGTATTGCTGTCTTTTCTCTATACTGTCTTCATTCAAAACGTGCTGCTTATCGGAGAAGCCCGTTTCTTTCTGGAGGCGCGCACTTACCAAAAGACAACGATCGGTAAGCTTTTCTTACTTTACAAAGTGAACTTCTTTTCCCACCCTGCATGGATCATGACCTGCCGTTGTGTTTTTCAGACTTTCTGGAACCTGACGTTCATCGGCGGCATCATCAAAAAGTACGAATATAGCATGATTCCTTATATACTGGCTGAGAACCCGACAATGGGACGAAAGGATGCATTCTTTTTATCCAGACAGCTGATGCGCGGAAACAAATGGCGGATGTTTCTTCTGCATCTGTCTTTTATCGGATGGAGCATTCTTTCTCTCCTTACATTCGGTATTCTGGATTTTCTGTTTGTCAATCCTTATCAGACAGCCACCGATGCTGAATTATATATGACCCTGCGAAAAAATTATATCCGGTCCCGCGCTCCCCGTTACGAACTGTTTAATGATCCACTTCTGGAACAGGAGCTTTCTGATGACGAGCTACTGATCCGCAAAGCGCTTTATGACGATTCCGAAGGACCTTATACAAAGATTGCCTATTTTGAGCCACATCAGTATCCGGCCTTTCTGTTTTCTGTCCAGCCGCCGGTCCGTGCTGTGCATCAGCCTCTGGCTCCGACCGGTTCCTATCACCCGCTGACACTGGCCTCGCTGTTCTTTCTGTTTTCCATTCTTGGATGGATTCTGGAAACACTGAGCTATCTCACAATGGAAGGGGTCTTTTTGAACCGTAGTATTCTGCTTGGTCCATGGATTCCTCTTTATGGAATTTGCGGTGTTCTCAGCGTAACGATGCTGCACCGATTTGCAAAAAATCCGATTCTGGCATTCTGTATGAACGGGTTATTATACTCTGTGATTGGATACCTTTCAGATTTTTACAGTCCAGATGATCTGGCACGCAGACCTGCACAAAATTTCTCAATACTTTTGTCCTTCTCTGCTGCCTCCGTTTTTTGCGGATGCCGTGTTCCTGGGACTGATCGGATGCACCTGCCAGTATTTCATCGCACCAAAATGGAAACAGGTTACCAGAAAAACCCCGCTCTGGTTCCTGCTTTGCGTATGCGTTCTGCTGGGAATGCTGATGTTGTTGGACGTCTTCTTTGCCTTTTATCGATAATCCACAACTTCTGCGTGGAATAACGTTGCTTTTTTGTACGAAAAATAATATAATTTACTCATCACAATTATTTAACGAAAGGGATATAACTATGAAGAAAAGAGTTGTCGTTGCACTGGGACACCGTGCTCTTGGAACTACATTGCCGGAGCAGAAAGTCGCAGTAAAAAATACATCAAAAGTAATCGCAGATTTGATCGAAGCCGGATTTCAGGTTGCGATCACCCACAGCAATGCTCCACAGGTAGGGATGATCCACACTGCCATGAATGAATTCGGACAGCGTCATGAAAATTATACAGCTGCACCAATGTCTGTATGTTCTGCCATGAGCCAGGGCTATATCGGATACGATCTCCAGAACGGAATCCGGGAAGAACTGATGAACCGCGGAATCTACCGTACAGTCAGCACTGTATTGACACAGGTGATCGTAGATCCTTATGACGAGGCTTTCTATACACCAACCAAAGTTCTCGGACGTTACATGAGCGCAGAAGAGGCCAACGAAGAGCGTAAAAAAGGAAATTATGTGATCGAAGAAGCCGGAAAAGGATTCCGACGAGTCGTTTCCGCTCCGCATCCTGTGAAGATCGTGGAACTGGATGCAGTCAACGCACTTCTGGATGCTGATCAGGTCGTAATTGCTGCCGGTGGAGGCGGAATTCCTGTACTGGAACAGGACAATCACTTAAAAGGTGCAAGCGCAGTCATTGAAAAGGACCTGACTGCCGGAAAACTTGCAGAAGGTGTCGATGCTGATCAACTGATCATCCTGACAAGTGTGGAGCAGGTATGTATCAATCTTGGAAAAGACAACGAAGAAAAACTAGGAGAAATCTCAGCTGCACAGGCAAAAGAATATATGGAGCAGGGACATTTCGGTGTTTACAATATGCTTCCAAAATTCCAGGCTGCCGTTGACTTTGTAGAGGAACGAGAAGGACGTACCGCTCTGATCACATCTTATGATAAGATCAACGATGCGCTCAAAGGTAAGACCGGAACTGTCATTCACTCCTAAACAAAAGCAAAACCACAGGAAAATCTTTGTTTACAGAGAGTTTCCTGTGGTTTTTTATCCGATATATTGCAATAAAAACATTACAAATAAAATTCTTCTTTCAGAAACGGAGCCTAATCCATGCAAAAAAATTATGAGCAACTAAAACAATATCTTCACTCAGAAAAAGCGAAGCCGGAAAAACAGATTTTAAAATCCAGAGAACTCTCCATGCATACAGATGAAAACAACATTGTCACATCTTATCCAAATAAGGATGTACAAGAAGAACGTTTTGTCATCCGCCCAAAATATAGAAATATCCGGATTCCCAGACATCGTCACGAATACATTGAGCTTTCTTTCATGCTTGATGGTGAAATTTCAATGGAAATCGATGGAACGCCCATTAAAATGTCTTCTGGAGATATCTGTCTCATGAACAAAAATGTCATTCATTCCTCCGAAAAGATAGGGGATGATATTTGGATGTTTAATATTTTAATGACAGCTGATTTTTTTGATACCATTTTTATGTACCTGCTTTCCGAGGATAATTATATTTCAAACTACATCATCAACAGTTTGTACTCTGAAAGCAAAAAGAAAAATTACATTCTGTATCATCTTCCTAAAAACAGTTTTGAATCTACATTGATGGAGCAGATTCTTTGTGAATACTTTTTAGAAAAACCTAGAAACCAAGGAAAAATACTTTCCTGCCTTTTGATTCTTTTTATCGAGATTTCCCGCGCTGTAGGACCTGAAGATCAAAAAGCAATCAAGCAGAAACACTCCAAAATACAAAACGAGGTATTTGACTATTTGAAGCAGCATTACAAAGATGCTACCCTTCAATCTGTTGCAAAACATATGTGCTTTCATCCCAATTATTTGAGCTCTCTACTGAAGGCAGAAACAGGGAGGGGGTTTAAAGATATTCTTATAGACATTCGTATGACAGAAGCAGCAAACCTACTCAGAAACACCAATCGAAAAATCGAAGAAATCACATCTGATATAGGATATGCAAATGAAACCTACTTTTACAAATGTTTTCGTCAAAAATACGGAATATCTCCATATAATTATCGAAAAGCACAGAAAAACCTTAAAAAAGAACAGTAAAAACTTTGTTTTATATGTGAATTTTTCACAACCTTCCAATTATAATACTTTTAAACAAAAGTTATTGGAGGAAAATATATGAGTACAAAAGCAAACAACTCAAAATCAGAAGCTGTCCGTGTCGTTATGACTCCGCTCGGTTCTGCAGCATCAAACGTATTCAATATGTTGAACATGTCATTCTTTCTCGTGTTCAGTACAGAAGCATTGGGACTGAATATTACAGCAATGGGAATTATCATGACCGTCATGAGAATTTTCGATGGAATTACTGACCCAATTATTGGTTCTATTATCGACAGAACTGAAACACGATTTGGTAAATTCCGTCCGTTCCTTGTAATCGGATCCCTGGTCATGCTGTTTGCAAGCTTTATGATTTACCTGTTCTCATTCGATATTCCACAATCTTATCGTATGGTTTGGGTAATTCTCTGGTATGCAATCTGGGTCATTGGTTACACATTTATGACAACTGTAAACAAATGTGTCCTTTCTATCGTTACAAAAAACCCGAAATACCGTCCACTCTCCGGTATTGCCGGCGGCTGCTATTCCACAATGCTTGGTTTGATCATGACAACACTGATCGTTCCGATTCTGCAGAAAAATGGTGGTCTTGGATCCCAAAAAGGCTGGACTCTAATCATTATCAGTGCGTTTGTCCTTCACGCAGTTCTTCTGCTTGGATGTCTGTTTGCAATCTCTGCAACAGATAAGCCTGAATTCTATCGCCAGGATCCAGATAAAAAAGAAGAGAAAATTTCAATTAAAGACAGTCTCAATGTACTGCGACTGAATCAGCCTCTTCGTATGTTGATCCTTGCTGCATCCACAGATAAAATTGCGTCCACGATCCAGACAGCAGTTATGACCTATTTCTATATCTATGCTGTTGGAAATCTGGATCTGCAGCCAATTGTTGGTGGCATCTCTACTCCAATGTCACTGATTGGAGCCTTCGTTGCAGGTTCTGTTGCTGTAAAATTCGGATGCAAAAGAGCTTCTTTAATCGGTGCAATTGCAAACTTCACATTGGAAGCAATCTTGATTATTTTCCGTCCTTTCGGAAAAGCAACTATCTTGGTATTTATTATTTTAATGTCTGCCAATATGCTGTTTAGAAGATTCTCTGCACAGAACGTAGATCCTATGATTGCGGAAATCATCGACTATCACAAGCTAAAAACCGGAAAATTCATGCCTGGATTTATTGGTGCTACATTTTCACTTGTAGACAAAGTTATCAGTGCATTTGGATCTTCTATTGTTGGTATCCTCATGGGACTTGCCGGATACAGCGCAGGTGCAGAACCTACAATGGCTCTGTATATCGCTACAATTGCTATGTATCTTGGTGCACCTCTTCTTGGAGATCTTGCAAGCATCATTGCTTTGAAACGATACCATATTACAGATGAAGAGTATACACAAATGTATGGAGAAAAAGCTATCTTAGAAAAAAAGAAAGCAAAAAATGCTTAGAATCAAAGGAGGTTCCGATTTGTCAGTAATTCTATTAAATGATAACTGGAGTTTTCACAAAGAAAACGAAAACGCAGAAACAATTTCCATTCCTCATACTTACAATGCAGTAGACGGACAAAATGGCACATCCATGTGGCGTGGAAAAGGTTTTTACACAAATGAGTTCACTCTTACAGAATCCGATCTGGAGCAGGACATCTACCTTGAGGTAGGTGCTGCTTCCATGATCAGTATAGTGTCCATCAATAATCAGAAAATTCATACCAACACCTGTCCATATTCTTTATATCGCGTTGCATTAAACGATTTCGTATCATCCGGCATAAACCGAATTACCATTGTAACAGATAACTCGCCAACAGATGCTGTCTACCCGCAAATGGCAGATTTTTCTTTCTATGGTGGACTCTACCGAAATGTTCGAATTATTTGTGCACCCAAACTACACTTTGACTACCTGGATGGAAGTCGTGACGGTGTCCGAATCCATACGCAAAAATTAGAAAACAATACTTGGGAGGTCGCCATTGAGGGATGTGTGATCAATCATCAGGAACCTTGTCATGGAGAAATTCGTGCCACTCTGCTAGATGAGAATCAAGTCATCGCACAACACACAACCTCAGCATATTTCCACGATCAAAATACGTTTCGCTTGTGCCTGAATGTTGCTAATCCTCATCTCTGGATGGGAACGGATGATCCACATCTTCATCAGTTGTCCATCGAACTTTGTACAGACAAAAAAGTCATAGAACACCGCAGCATCTCCATCGGATTTAGAAGCATTCAGATTACACCGGATCAGGGGCTCTTTTTAAATGGGAAACACGTAAAACTGCGTGGTGTCGCAAGACATCAGGATTTTGCCGGTGTTGGAAATGCTATTTCAGAAACTCAAATGGAGCAGGATATCCAACTCATAAAAGAGTTAGGGGCAAATTCTGTTCGACTTTCCCATTATCAACATGATGATTATTTTTATCGTCGCTGTGATGAAGAAGGACTCCTTGTGTGGGCAGAAGTTCCGTTTATCAGTATTATTTCGGAAAACGAATGCGCCAAATTCAATATCAAAGAACAAATGCGCCGTTTGATTTTGCAATGTGGAAATCACACCTCTGTATACTGTTGGGGTGTACAAAATGAAATTACCATTGCTGGAGAAACCCCGGAAATTCATGATCATGTAGAAGAATTATCCAAATACACGAAAGCTCTGGATCCTCACAGATATACCGCAGAAGCAAACATTTATTCCGTTGCAAATGAAAGTCCGATCAACAGTCTGACCGAACTGGTTGGCTATAACTTATATTATGGATGGTACTATGACACTATGACAGGACTTCAAGAACGCTTGGACTCATTCCATGCTGCACGTCCTGATATACCACTCATGGTGACAGAATATGGTGTTGATACAAACCCACAATATCACTCTTATGAGCCAAAGACAAAAGATTATTCCGAAGAATATCAGTTGCTTTTCTCAGACAATGCACTTCGTGCTTTTGAAGAACGCGACTATTTTGTAGGAAGTTATGTGTGGAACATGTGTGATTTTGGCAGCGCCAACCGAGATGAAGGTGGTAAACAGGGACAAAATCAGAAAGGACTTTTGACCATTGACCGAAGCATAAAAAAGGACGCATTTTATTTATACAAAGCGTACTGGTCCAAAGAATCTTTTGTCAAACTCGCCGGTAGCAGATTCGTTCATCGTCACAAAGAAAAGAATGCAATTACCGTACTTTCCAATCTTGAAAAAACTAGAATTATATGTAAATAACCACCTTATTGCTCAATCATCAAACATCTTACCTATGACAACATTTAATGATATCCCTCTTCTAATGGGAAAAAATATCATAGCCGTCAAAGGATACTCCAAACATGGTACTGTATACCACGATGTGATGACTTTATATCGCGTAAAAGATAAAGATAAAAACTATGAATATATCAAAAAAGAAGACGGAAACAGCGTCATTAACTGGTTTGAAAAGTTTGACCTAACACAAATAAATAAGATTAAACTTGATCCAAATTGCTTCTCCAGTGCCGATAAAATTGGCGACATCATGAAAAACCCTGAAGGAGAAAAAATCATTTCAAAATATTTTGGAGAAATGGTGGAGCACCCGAAATTTGGCATGATGAAAATGATGACATTAGACGCTGTAGGAAAACTCAAAAATCTGGGAATTCCAAAAGAACTCATTGATTTAATCAACACAGAACTCAATACGATTACGAAATAATAAATCCCCCTGACCTCGGCAATTTTAAAAATTCACCAATGTCAGGGGATCTTCTGTTTCAAATTTTCACTTCTTCTGCTTTTCTTACAATCTGCAGCATCCCGCTTTTTAACAACACCGGACGCAGTGCATTATACAGAACTGCCACCAGAATCGTAGATACAACTGCATTCACAAATGTGGTTGCTGTACTCCATTTTGCAAGTACTTCTGCCATCTGCTGCGGCTGTCCTAAAATATACTGTTTGTAAAAATATCCTACCAATGGGTCCGCGATCACGTTAAATCCCAGTCCTGCAACGGATGCAAGGACACTCCAGCGAAATACATATTTCTTATCTGTACTTTCATTAATTTTCCCGATACGATGTGCCACAAGTCCTACGATCAGACCAATACAGAGCTTCAACACAAATGTCTTTGGTGCTCCTACGATATAAATCGGATCCAGAACATCTGCGATCGTCATCCCGATTGCGCCGGCCAGTCCACCGTACCAACCCCCTAAGAGCAATGCTCCCAGAACACAAAATGCATTCCCGATATGAAGGGATGTAGCATCTCCACCCGGCATCGGGATCTTAATCTGCAAAAATGTAAATGATACAAAGCAAAGTGCTGCCAAAAGTGCTGTCTGTGCCAGTTTTACTACTGTCTGCTTTCTCTTTTCCATCGTTTTCCCTCTTTTCATTTTTGATGGTCTTATCCTACCACCAGAGTGGATAGATGAAAATGTCCAGTTATTGTGTTTTTAACCAGTCCAGTTTGATTATTTCTGATTTGCCGGCTCTACCGCAACAGATTTTCCTTTGATTTTCGTATGATTCATTGCATTGAGTACATCTCGTGCATATTCTCTCGGAACTTCTACAAATGTATACTTATCAAACATATCGATCGTTCCGATCAGTTTTCCCGGAATTCCGCTTTCACCGGCAATTGCGCCCACGATATCTCCCGGTTTTGCTTTGTTTTTCTTACCGATATTAATAAATAGACGAACCATTCCGGCTTCTTCTGCCCCGGTATCACCAAATTCCATATCTTTTTCTTCTGTCTCCTGCTGTCCGGAACAGTATTTTAAAAATGCTGCTGCCAGATCCATTGCAGTATAATCAGATTCATTGACACGTTCTTCAATGATCTGAAGGAATTTTGTCAGATCTTCATTTTCAATGATCTGTTCAATCTCTTCCAGCACATTTTCCATCTTTGTATTTGCAACATCGTTTAAAGACGGTACTTTCTGTGCATAAATTTTCGTCTTGCAGTAACGCTGAATCTCTTTCAGCTTATAAACTTCTCTTCCGGAAACAAAAGAGAACGAACGTCCCACGCGTCCGGCACGTCCGGTTCTTCCGATACGGTGCACATAATATTCATCATCCTGCGGAAGATCATAGTTAAATACCGCTTCCACATCATCCACATCGATTCCTCTTGCTGCTACGTCTGTACACACAAGAATATCTGTCTTTCCGGAACGGAATCCCTGCATCACACGGTCTCTCTGTGCCTGCTTCATGTCTCCATGAAGTCCTGCCGCAAAATATCCTCTTCCCAGCAGTCCATTCACAAGCAGATCTACCTGTTTCTTCGTATTACAAAATACAACGGAGAGTTTCGGTGTATAAATATCCAGAAGACGGGAAAGCACTTCCTCTTTATTCTTCGGTTTCACTTCATAGTAAAACTGTTCAATGTTCGGAACGGTGAGCTCTTTCTTCGTCACCTTCACCAGTTCCGCATTTGTCTGGAACTGTTTTGTGATCTCTAAGATTGCCTTTGGCATTGTCGCAGAAAAAAGCACTGTCTGGTGTTCCTGTGGAATTCCTTCCAAAATTGTCTCAATATCCTCACGGAATCCCATGTTGAGCATCTCATCCGCCTCATCCAGCACAATCGTATGCACACGATCCATTTTCATAGTTTTGCGGCGCATATGATCCATCACACGTCCCGGTGTTCCGATCACAAGCTGTGTGCCGCTTTTCAGAGAACGGATCTGTTTTACAATCTCCTGTCCTCCATAGATTGGCAGAACTTTTATCCCATGCATATATTTTGCAAGATTTCTGATTTCTTCTGCAACCTGGATTGCCAGCTCTCTTGTCGGGCAAAGAACAATCGCCTGAAGCTTTTTATTCTTCGGATCGATCTTTTCCAGAAGCGGGATTCCAAAGGCTGCTGTTTTTCCGGTTCCTGTCTGCGCCTGTCCGATCACATCTTTTCCGCTCATGATCACAGGAATCGCTTTGGACTGAATCGGTGATGCCTCTTCAAATCCCATATGTTTTACTGCTTTTAATATTTCAGGACACAACTCTAACTCTTCAAATTTTAATTCTTCCATAAATCTCCTTTTCTCAAAACAAAAATAGGGGACTGTATAACAGTCCCACAATACAATCTGAATTATCATATCAGAATTTTCTTTTTCTGTCAAAATTTCTTTGATTATAAAATTTTTTTAAAATCACTTGCATTCAAGGAATACAAGGTGTAATATACACATATACTTAATGTAGTTTTAAAAACTACATGTAATTTTCAAGTTTTAAGGAGGAAGATATCAATGAACAAAACACAACATTTAAAAGACCCCGGCAGCGCGATCACACATTTTATTGGTATGCTTATGGCAATCTGCGGCGCGATTCCTCTGTTGATAAAGGCAGCCCATGAACCGGGCAGGGTATCTCTCATTTCCCTTGCCGTATATGCGATCAGCCTGATCCTGCTGTATGCTGCCAGCACGACCTACCATACATTTGATATTTCTGCAAAAGTAAATACGATATTGAAAAAGATCGATCACATGATGATCTTTATCCTCATCGCCGGAAGCTATACTCCAATCTGTCTGATCACTTTGAAAGGACGTACCGGACTGATCCTGCTTTCCATTGTTTGGGGGATCGCTATTGTAGGAATTCTGATCAAGGCCTTCTGGGTCTATTGCCCGAAATGGGTATCTTCCATTCTCTATATCGGGATGGGATGGATCTGCGTACTGGCTTTCACACAGATTTTCCACTCATTATCGCCGGCGGCATTTGGCTGGCTTTTAGCAGGGGGAATCATCTACACGATCGGCGGTATTATCTACGCATTAAAGCTTCCGATCTTCAATAGTAAACATAAGAATTTCGGAAGCCACGAGATTTTTCATCTTTTTGTTATGGCCGGAAGTGCCTGCCACTTTATTGTCATGTATTGCTACCTGGTCTAATTCATCGGTTTTCCATTCAGCATCGCTTTCAATAGCTTTCCGTTTCCATCATAGATCAGTTTCAGAGAAAAGAATTCTTCCGATTCCTCCAGGAGTCGGAAGAATATTTTATCCCCTTCCCAGAGATTGAGTCGGTCAATTTCTTTTTTATCTACCCACCTAAGTTCTCCCTCGTCACAGGCAATCTGTTCTCCTGTAAATCCATCTGCTGTAAATAAGGACATATACTCTGTCACACCGTCACCTGACACAAATGTCACGATCGCACGATATTTCCAGGAAGTCAGAGTGTATCCTGTCTCCTCTTTCACTTCCCGCAGCAGACATTCCTCCGGACTTTCGTCTGCCTCAAAATGTCCGCCCACACCGATCCATTTATCTTTATTGACATCATTCTTTTTTACTGTGCGATGCAGCATCAGATATTTTCCGTCTTTTTCGATATAACATAGTGTACTTAATCCTGTCATTTCTTTTTATCCTTTCCCTTATCCAACCCGTTCTTCACTCCATTCCAGAAATGTTCCGGTGTTGGCGTCAATTTCAAAATCATATTCTTTTCCGTCATAAATAATGTCGCCTTCGTATTTCTGAACTCCATCGTCAAACTCCAGCTGAATTCTCAAATCCTGTGCAGATGCCCCCGGCACTCTTTCCAACGCAAGATTTGTTGCTTCTTCCTCTGAAATTGCCGCCTCTGTCTGATTTGCTGTGTTACTGCTTCCCTGCTGTGTGGAATTTTCAGAAGCGTTCTGATCCTGATTCTGTGTCGTACTCACACTTCCCTTGTCCATCTCTTTGTCAACCTGAAGTATGCTTCCATCTTCTGCTGAAATCTCATAATCATATTCTTCCCCTGTGGATGCAACTGTAAAATCAACCTCATAAACGCTTCTTCCGTCATCGTGATCCTTGCTTACTTTCAGCCTTGTGATTTCGTCTTCTGTTACACCTGCATCTGAAAATGCTGCTGTTTTCGCTGCATCTTTTCCGATATCCTTTCCATCATTTCCTGCACATCCTGTAAACATACTCATTGCCATCACACATACTGCTGCCGCTGCAAAATATCTTTTCTTCATCATATTTTAATTCCTCTCTTTCTATCAACTGCATTTCTACACTGTTATTCTTTGTTTGTAAGAATAATATATTCCATGAAGATTAAAATAAGATTAGAATTTTAACTCAAATGTAAAGCAGCTGCCTTTTCCAATCTCACTCTCCACCCGGACATTCCCTCCATGTGCCTGTGCAATCCATTTTACCATGGAAAGTCCAAGGCCGGAGTGCGAACCTTCTTCCTTTCCAGTCCGTGAGGCATCCACCCGGTAAAACCGCTCCCATATATGCACCTGATCATCTCTGCTGATTCCGATTCCGTCATCTTCTACCGTTCCCCGCACCCCTGACGGAATCTGATGAAGTGTCACTTTAATATTCCCACCTTCTTTTCCGTAAGAAACTGCATTCGAAATCAGATTATCCAACATACGGATATAAAAGGATTCATCCAGATAGCCTGTGATGTCTGGTTCTATCTCTGTATGAACCTCAATTTTACGCCTCTGCGCCAGCATCTTTTGTTCTTCCACAATTATTTCTGTCAATTCACTAATATTGATCTCTTCTTTATTTAACTGCTGCCGCCCCTGATCTGCCCGTGACAATAACAGAAGCTGAGAGATCATCTGAGACATTTCTCCTGCTTTTTTCCGGATCAGAAGAATTTCTTTCCTCTGCTCTTCTGACAAATCTGTGCGATTCAGAGATGCCTCGCACTGTGCCAGAATCACACTGACCGGTGTTCGCAGCTCATGGGAAACGTCCGATGTAAACTGCCGTTCCCTGAGAAACGCCTGTTCCAGACTTTCCAGCATACCGTCAAATGTTCCTGCCAGCTGATAAAATTCGTCTTTCCCGGTATCCTGACTGACTCCGATCCTGCGGCTTAAATCTCCGTCTTTTTGAATCTCCTGTACGGTCTCTGTCATCTGCCGTACCGGAAGAAGCGTTCGCCTGATCAAACGATACCCGATCAGCGCCGTTAAAATCACAGTCAAAGGCAGTAAAATCACCGCAAATCGGACTGCGATCAAAAACTCCTTCTGTGTCTCTGTAACAGAAACTACACCCCGGATATAGAATTCCTGACCATTTTCCATTTCATACTGCACATCATACACATACCACTGCTCTGTTCCACTTTTCACCGTCTGGATCTTTCCGTCCTCGAATTGCGGAGCCTGTTCCAGTCCCGGCGGAACCTTTCCATATAAGAAGTTTCCACCTGTATCATAAAGCGCCAGATACACATTGTTATCCAGTGAATAAAAATCCGAATCAATTTCGAATTCCCCGTCTTCCAGCTCGATTTCATCTGCACTTTCCTGCACACGTTCTCTTAAGTGCATCTGTGCAGATGTCAGGATTTCATTTCCGCTCAGAGAAAAAAGGACTGCAAGGCAGAGACAGGTCACCAGTACCATAAAAAAGGAATACATCGCTGTCAATTTTAATTTCAAAGAAAATCGTTTCATGGTTCTGCCCTCATAACATATCCGGCTCCCCGCACAGTATGAATCAGCTTCGTCTGTGCCCCTTCGTCAATTTTCTTACGCAGATAACGGATATATACATCAATTACATTCGAGCCGCCTGCATAATCATAATTCCACAAATGCTGCTCCAGACGGTCTCTGGAGAGCACAATTCCCGTATTCTGAATCATATAGCGCAGCAGCGCAAACTCCTTTCCGGAAAGCTTGATCTCATGCCCTGCACGCAGCACCTGATGGGTATCCAGATGTACTTCCAGATCATCCAGTCTGCAGACTGTCTGCGGCGCCTCCTTCGGTTTGCGCAGGAGCACCCGGATGCGCGCTAAAAGTTCTTCAAACGCGAACGGTTTCACCAGATAATCATTCGCTCCCGCATCCAGCCCGCGGACACGATCCTCTACACTGTCCTTCGCCGTCAAAAGCAAGACCGGAGTCTGACTCCCCTTTTGTCTCATCGTCTTTAAGACACTCAGACCGTCCAGAACCGGCATCATAATATCAAGGACCACCGCATCATATGGCGCCCCTTCCAGATAATCTAACGCCTCCTGTCCGTCAAAACAGGAGTCCACACTGTAATTCTCTGCTTTCAATCTGGCGCTCAGCAGACGGTTCAGGTCTTTTTCATCTTCTGCTACTAAAATCCGCATTGTTCTCACCTTCTTCTTTCTCTGAAAATCGTTTTACCTATTCCTTATGGTAACAGAATCACCGGCTCTTTTCAACGCCGCAGCCTCGTGCTAAAATAGACATTAGTTATGAATGTAGGAGGAAACAAAATATGTCAAATAAAATTACAACAGATTTACTGGAATTTATAGAGAACAGTCCCAGCTGCTTTCATGCAGTGCAGACTACGAAAGAGATTCTGACAAAACATGGATTTAAAGAGCTGTCAGAAGATCAGACATGGAATTTAACACCTGGTAATGATTATTTAGTTACAAGAAACGGATCTTCTATCATTGCGTTCTCCATTCCGGAATCTGTAGTTCTTCAAAATGGATTCCGTATCATTGCAAGCCACAGTGATTCGCCTTCCTTTAAGATCAAAGAAAATCCGGAGATGGCCGTAGAGGATCATTACATCAAATTAAACGTAGAACGCTATGGCGGTATGCTCTGTGCCCCATGGTTTGATCGTCCGCTTTCTGTTGCCGGACGGGTGATCGTAAAAGAAAACGGTACCTACTGTGCGAAACTGATCAACGCAGACCGGGATCTCCTTCTGATCCCGAATCTTGCCATTCATATGAACCGGGATGCCAACAGCGGATACGCTTATAATGCACAGAAAGACTTGCTTCCATTATACGGGGATATTTCTGCAAAAGATACGTTCTTAGATACGATTTCAAAGTATGCCGGTGTCGAAAAAGAGGAAATTTTGAGTCACGACCTCTTCCTCTACAATCGTCAGAAGGGAACTCTCTGGGGAGCAAACGAGGAATTTCTCTCTGCTCCACGTCTGGATGATCTCCAGTGTGCCTGTGCTTCTCTTTACGGCCTGCTTGGCGCAGACCACAAACAGGCAGTTTCCGTTCACTGTGTTCTGGATAACGAAGAAGTCGGAAGTACAACAAAACAGGGCGCTGCATCTACGTTCCTCAGAGATACGCTGTTCCGTATCTGTACGGTATTCGGCATGGATACACAGGATTACTTTATCGCACTGTCCAAGAGTTTTATGATCTCTGCGGACAATGCCCATGCAGTTCATCCAAACCATACAGATAAAGCGGATCCTGTCAACCGCCCGTATTTAAATGAAGGAATCGTCATCAAATATAACGCCAACCAGAAATACTGCACAGACGGCATTTCTGCCGCTATGTTCAAGGATATCTGCAAGCAGATAGACGTTCCGTATCAGACATTTACCAACCGTTCCGACATGGCAGGCGGCTCCACACTGGGCAATATTTCCAACACGCAGGTCGCACTTAATACCGTAGATATCGGACTTCCTCAACTGGCAATGCATTCTCCATATGAAACTGCCGGAGTCAAGGATACCGAATATCTGCTCAAAGCTGCAAAAGCATTTTTTGCATAGATCACTGACCCAATCCAGGCTGCTGAAAAAGTACGCCTGAATTTTCTTGTTCTTCCTCGCTTTTTTCTGTTTTGTCCGCTTTCAAAAACAAGAAAAAGCCTGCCAGAAACATCACAGAAAGCGCTCCTACTCCCAGATTTACACTGCCTGTAATCTGGCTCACTGCAGACACCAGAATGGTTCCCATAAAAGAAGCTCCTTTTCCGCAAATATCATAGATTCCGAAGTATTCTCCGGATTTTTCTGCCGGAATGATCTTCGCATAGTAGGAACGGGACATGGACTGAACTGCTCCCTGAAAGCATCCCACACAGACTGCCAGAATCCAGAACTGATACTGCCGGTGAAGTCCGATTCCATACAGAGCGATCAGAAAATACGCAGAAATACATACCAGAATCAATCTCGATGCACTTACTTTTCTGGAAATCCTTCCAAACAACAGAGCCGCCGGAAATGCAACAATTTGTGTCAAAAGGAGTGCAAGCAAAAGACCTGTGGTATCCAGCCCCAAAGCAGTACCATATGCAGTTGCCATGTCAATGATCGTATATACCCCATCAATATAGAAGAAAAAGGCGAGAAGGAAATAAAAGACGGTTTTATTCTCGCGCAATTCTTTGAAGATCTGTCCCAATCTTTGCGCACCGGACTGTCCTGCGTGTACTGCCGGTTTCCGACTGTGTGTCTGACGATATGATTTCAGAAGCGGAACCGTCAGTGCAATCCACCAGACCGCTACCAGAAAAAACGAAATTCCCATCGCTGTCTGCATCGAAAGGCCCACTTTATCATAAAACAATACCAGCAACAGACTGCAAATAAACGGAACACAGCTTCCGATATACCCCCAGGCATATCCCTGCGCAGAGACCTCATCCATCCGTTCTTCCGATGTAATATCGGTAAGCATCGAATCGTAGATCACAAGACTTAAAGAATACGCTGATTTTGCAAATACAAACAACAACAAAAACCAAATCCAGGACTGCATAAATCCAAGAAATACACAGCCCAATGCTCCCGCTAACAGTGCGATCATGAAGATTTTCTTTTTTCTTCCCGCTGCATCAGAGACCGTTCCAAGGAGCGGCCCCAACATAGCTACGATTACGGTTGCCGCCGAGGTTGCATATCCCCAGTACGCCAGATAATTCACTTCTGAAATCCCGGCATCACCCGCCAGATAATTAAAATAAATCGGTATGATCGTAGAGATCAGAAGCGCAAATGCTGAATTCCCGATATCATAAAGAATCCATTTTTTCTCTATTGGCTTTAGTTTAAACTTCATTGCTCAAATCCTCCTGTCATGAGTCTGACGGAATAAAATTCCAATCGTTTTTTCCTGAGCAAGTTTAGCATAAACAATTTCTGGTTATGATCAAGTTTGCTTTAAAAGTTTGTAAAATTTATTTTTTAAGATATCTTTGGTTTCTGCTGTTCGGTTTCTCCGGAATCGTCATACAAATAAGATTCATATCTACTGCCGGTCGCAGATACTTTCTGCGGAACCCCTCTTTTGATTTCAATCCCAGTTTTTCCATAAGAGCTTTGCTTGTATAAGGAATATCGTATTCCATTACCTCAAGCAGCTTTTTGATATATTCTGAAAGTTGTTCATGATCCTCACTGATTTGAACGGAAACATCGTCCAAAATCTTATCAATCTGTGACAGCATGAACTCTATAAACACTGTAGATGCTCCATCTACATGACATTTGGCAATCACATCATAATATTCGTCCTG